>OAWB01001064.1_pt1 | contig 11253 bp, 8 predicted proteins | sample 1550621 | NCBI WGS metagenome assembly OAWB01 (sample SAMEA2580107, study PRJEB22360) | human gut metagenome | biome: human gut; feature: human-associated habitat; material: faeces | place: Denmark | collected 2008/2010
GGCCTCGTGGCAGCAATCCGCTGTCTCTATAACCAGGCTGAACTGATTTTAGGCGGATCCGAAGATGATTTTGCCCGGCATGACCCGGGCCGGGCCTGCATCCTTCCTCTGCTGCGCCGCCAATTCCTTCTGGCCAACCAGGACCGGCCCTATGGCTATGATGTACTTGACGGTTTTGCCATTCACTCTCACCATGTGTCCGTCTATCCGGTCCCGCCCCAAACCCAGGTCGTACTGGCCAGCGACGGTTACCCCGTATTAAAAGACACCCTGGCTGAAAGCGAGAAGTCCCTGGATGAGTTGTTGCAGAAAGACCCTCAGTGCCTCCGGGAAAACAGAGGAACAAAGGGGCTTGTAAAAGGAAACCAGAGTTTTGATGACCGGACCTATGTGAGGTTTGCGGTGTTTTAACCCTTTTCCAACCAGAGCCCCATACATGCCTGAGGGCGCCCCCTGCCTGAACAGGGAGCGCCCTTATGGTTTCTATACTTATTCACCTACATAGTAATCCTTAATCTCATATTCCTTCAGCGCTTCCTCATCCGGCTCAAATCCAAGTCCTGGTTTCTGGGGAACATGCATGTAACCGTCCTTGTCAACCAGGACTCTATCCTCCTCCTTAAGGATGTAATCCCTGCGGTCAACCGTCCATACAGGCGGATCAAATGGGTATTCCAGGTATTCCGCGTCGCTGACAGCACAGGCCATATGAAGGTTAGCCAGAAGGCCCACGCCATTGGACCATGTGTGGGGACAGAAAACAGCTCCCTTGGACTGCACATAGTCGGCAATCTTCTTGGTGCGGGTAAAGCCGCCGCACAGCACCGTATCTGGCTGGTACACGTCATAGCTTCCCTTATCTGCCAAATCCCTGAAATCATGCCATCTGCGGTTCATCTCACCGCCTGCAATCCGGATATCCGTCATCTCCCTTAAGCGGGCCAGATTGTCGTAATCCGCATGGTGAAGCGGCTCCTCCAGCCAGTATACTCCCAGCTTCTCCAATTCCCTGGCCACCTTCACTGCCTTCTTCAAATCCCAGATACGCTCCACATCCCATGGCATTTTCCATGCCTGGTTGCCGTCCACCATAATTTCCATCTTATCGCCAATGGCCCCACGGACAGCCTCTACCACCTTGATATCCTCTCTCACATCCTCATGGTGGAAACGGATTTTCATTGCCTTAAATCCCATCTCCACATATTCCCTGGCCTTCTCAGCTCTTTCCTCTGCCGGAATCCTGGCCCCGCAGGAGCAGTATGCCTTTATCTTATCCTGTTTCCCGCCCAGAAGTTTATATATGGGCTGTCCGCATTTCTTTCCAATGATATCCCATAGAGCAATGTCTAAAGGCCAGCACCTTCCATAATGGAAATCAATGTTATCAATAATCTTGTTATGGTTTTCCATCTCAAACGGATCCTTGCCGATAAAGAATTTCTCATGGCCCGCAAAGCCTGTCATCAGATCGCCGGATCCGATTCCTGTAATTCCCTCATCTGTGTATACATAAACAATGGTAGACGCGAATTTTACCCGTGGGTTGGGATCCCATGATGCCAGGAATGGCGGGTCCAATGGCTTTGCATACTGTTTGATTTCAATACCAGTGATTTTCATAAAATACCTCCATACATATATATAATTTTTTATTCATTTCCATTTCCAATTTAATGCTGTCCCTCTTCATTCACTTAACCCTTTGCAGGGATTTTCCTGATACTCTTAATCAGAATGACCGCCACTGCCGCGCCCACAATACAGGTTCCGATGCCATACAGGAACATGGAGCGGTAACCCTGTACGCCCTGGTCAATCCAGCGTCCAATCATGGTATACAGAAATACGTCAGGGAGATAACCGATACAGGATGCCATACCGGAAACCGCGCCTGTGACAGAACGGTCAATCTGCGCCTCGTCAATGACTGCAAAGTATATGCCTCTCACCGCGTACACGGTTACATTTAACAGGATGAAATCAAAGACACAGAGCATGGCCAGTGAAGGCTGCTGCGGTGTAAGCAGGAACACAATCAGAAATGCAATAATGGCCGTATACCCCAACAGAACTGTCTTTATCCTGGAACCAATCTTGTCAGCCAGGAAACCGCCTGTGATTCCCCCTGCAAACTGTATGATGTAACGGATGCCTCCAATCTGGACACTGAAATTCTTGGACATGCCATATACAGATACCATATAAGGCGGCAGGAAGCTGAGAATTGCATAGATGGAATAGGCTGTAAAAATAATGAGACATATCATCCACATCTTGGGCATCAGGAGCACGCTCTTAATCTGCTGCACCAGGCTTGTACCGCTTACCACATCCTCCTTCTTATCCTTAATCAGGAACCAAAGGGCAATGCCGACTATGATGGCCAGCAGGGCATAGGAGCGAATCACCCAGCTCAATCCGAACTTTCCGCCTCCCAGGCTGTTAAAAAGCCCCAGAAGCACAAACACGGCCGTTGCCGACACAACTCCTCTTCCGCCCTCCAGTATACCGAACAGGCGGCCCTGTTCATTGCTGTCCCCCAGACACCGCACTGCCTTGATAAGCGCTGACCAGTATGTAAGTACGGTGGTCACACCGAAGGCCGCAAATATCAGCCTCATGGTGCCATAGCTGGGGAAGGTGGAGAATAGAAGTCCCACCAGGCCCGTGGATATGAAGGAAATAGTCAGCAGCTTCCTTGGGGATACGCGATCCGCAATCCACCCGCCGAAGAAATAACATATCATGGAAATGGTTGCATAGGACGTGGACAGTGCTCCAAATTCCTCATTGCTTAGATTAAGGGCCTCCACCAGAGGAATATAAAATGTATTCCGGATATAGGGAAGCTGGAAAATAACACCTGTACCGCAGCAGAGCACCAACAGGGATGTCCACTTTTTCATATCAAATTTTTTATTACTGTTCACTATAAAACCCCCTTTTGTACCGTCTTCTCTTGGTTTTTGTTGATACGCGTCTCAACTTGTCTCTCATTATACCGTATAAAAATCAAACTGCCGTCTTCTTGTTCAAAAGACAACAGTTTGGTTACAGCTTTGATACAATCCGTCCCCATTTCCTGTCAGCGTATGATGTTGGACGCCTCATACACCCACAAAGAATCCTTTTTCACCTGGTCTGTCTGTTCCGGCGATTCCAGTCGCAGGTAATCAGCAGCGGGAAACCTCATCGTGACCGTGGTATACGCTCCCACTACACTCTCATATTTCAGCGAGCCATGATGGTGCAGCATCACCGACTTGCAAATGGCCAGTCCCATGCCAAAACCGTCTCCTCCCTGGCTGTGGGCCTTATCCCCCTTAAAAAACGGCTGGTCTATCTTATCCAGAATATCAGCCGGGATTCCGATTCCATGATCTGTTACCTGGATGTAAGCCAGTGCCCCCCCTTCGCCGGCTGCCCTGACTTCAATGACTCCGCCTTCATGGGAAGCCTTGATTGCATTGTCCAGGACATTTTCCATCATGGTAATGAGAAACTCTCTGTCACCATAGCAGAATATACCCTCCGGAATATCCGAAGTAAATTGAATCTGTTTCTGCCCGGCCTTCATCCTCACAGCCATCAGCGATGTCTCCAGCATCTTTTTTACGTCCTGCCGCTCTATGTTCAGCAGCCCCGGCTGTATACGCGACAGCTTAATCATTTTCCGGGTAATGGAATTCAGCCGTTTTCCCTCTTCCAGGATATAATCCAATGCCTGTTCCTGAAGCTCCCTGTCACACTCATGATTCTTAAGCAGCTCAGCGTAACCAATGATGGATGTGAGAGGGGTTTTTATTTCGTGGGTCAGATTGCCTACAATCTGTTTGTAATCATCAATGTTCCTGTTGATGGCCTCAGACATCAGATTAAAGTTATGGGACAGCTCACTGATTTCATCCTCCCCCTCAACGGCCAGCTTAAGGGGAATGGATTCCTGAGCCATAAGCTTTGCCGCTTCATTCAGCCGTTCAATGGGCGAGGTAATTCTCTTGGTAATCAGAAACATAATCATGGCTGTGATAAAAGCCTGTATCAGGCACAGAGCAAAGAAAATATTCAGCTGCATGTCGCAGGATTTATATATATCAGATAAATCCTTAATCATCACAACCTTATACATGGCATTGTCACAGGGAAATTCGGACTCCACGTACAGATACCTGGAATCCCCTATATCCTTCATATATGTAGGCGTATATGCTGCCTGTCCCTCCACGAAAGTATAGCGCGGTGCCGGAGGAAACTTCTCAAAACTGTCATATCGAAGCTCCTCCCCCTCCCAGACCTGAAGATACCTTCCCTCACCCGCCAGTTCTTCCCTGAAACCATCCATGAACCCTGACAGCCCGCTCTGCACATCTGGTTCCCGGAAAAAAGATTTTATTTTCCGGGCGTAGACAGACTGGTAATATTCCGTCCTTTTCATCTCACCTTCCAGCGTAAAATGCAGCCCGGTCACCACAATATAGAATCCGCAGAAAAAGAATATGGCCACGCTGGCTATAAATGCGCCCAGAAATATTTTCTGCCAAAGCTTCATCTGTCATCACTCCCTTTAAGCAGATACCCCACCTTGGTTATGGTCTGTATGGCGCCCTCCCAATCCAGCTTTTTTCTCAGCCTCTGGATATGGATATCCACAGTCCTGGTCTCCCCCACATAATTATATCCCCATACATCGGAGAGGATTTCCTTTCTGGTCAGTACCTTATCGCAGTTGGAACACAAGTAGTACAGCAGGTCAAATTCCTTGGGTGTCAGCTCTATCTCCTTTCCGTCCTTAAGCACACGGTGCTGGTCCGGGTCCACGCTGATATTCCTGACATTGAGGGACATGGGGCGGCGCCTGCACCGGCGCAGTACCGCTCCCACCCTGGCTAAAAGGTCCATGCTGTCAAATGGTTTTGTAATATAATCGTCTGCCCCCACCTGAAGACACTGGACCTTACTGCTCAAATCGTCCAGGGCCGTCACCACGATAATGGGCATCTGGCAATCCTTTACCCTGGCGAGAATATCCACTCCGCTTACCTTTGGCAGCATTAAGTCCAGAATCAGCAAATCAAAGGGTTCCGCCTCCAAAATTTCCAGTGCAAATTCCCCGTCATAAACCTGACTGGTATCATATCCGGCAAAAGACAAATGGGTTTTAATCAAATTGGAAATAGCCTTATTATCTTCCGCAATCAGTATCCTGTACATGTTTCCCCTCCCCTGTATCTTCCTTTCCGTTTCCTGTATCCTGCCGGCATTTATCATACTTTTCAGGATGGCGCATAATTTTAATCAACGCGGCGCAGGATGCAATCTGCAGAAACATGGATGGAAAACCGCCTATGCTGGCAAGAGTCTTGGCTCCCCCCACTCCTGTAAAAACAGCCATGACAGCTGCCATGACACCAATTATCATACCCCATAGTATCTTAAGGCCGGCCGGTGCCTCCATTTCCTCCTCGGACATTCCCGAGGTGCACACAGAAGCAATTGCGTTGGTATTGGAATCCGCAGCCGTAACAAAAGATATGAAGGTTGCCAGCACGAATATGGGAATACACAATTGTCTCAGGGGAAGCACCTCGAAAAGTTTATATACAATGGATTCTGCCCCTGAAGTCTCCAGCAGCGGAATCAGACTTTCCTGCATATGCATGTGGATAGCCGTACCTCCGAATATGGAAACCCAAATCATGGAAAAAACAGTGGGCACAAACAGATTTATGATAATACAGTCCCTGATTTTGTATCCCCTTGCCAGCTTTCCTAAAAACAGGGCTGTAACCGGAGCCCAGGCCAGATAACTGGCCCAGTATCCTACCTTCATGTTCCCAAGGCTGGACCAGGAGCTGTTGCCCAGGTTCATGGAATCCGTAAACAGGTTGCGCATAAAGAAGGAATCCATCAGCTCTCCCACTGATTCAACGCCAAAGTTCAATATGAATTTTGTGGGTCCAAACAGGAAAATGAACAGAATCAGGAATGAAAATATATATACATTAAAGCTGGAAAGCCACTTAATTCCCTTCATAATGCCCGAAGACGCCGATATGGTATATACCAGGATAATGGCCGCCATGACGATTATCAGCATAATGCCGTTGGTAGGTATTCCTGTTATGTTGGATATGCCTCCCGCCACAGAAAATGCCCCTGTGGACAGGGAACCCGACATACCGGCGCAGAGTATGAAAATACAGAGGGCGTCGATGATGTCTGCCAGCCTTCCCTTTGTTGCCCGTTCCCCCAGCAACGGCGAAATGCAGGCCCCCAATGAAAATGGTTTCTTCATATTGTAATAGGTAAACGCGAATACAGTTGCGGCCAGGGCATAAATTGCATAGGGTGTAATACCCCAGTGCAGATACATCTGGGCCATGGCAAAAACAGCAGCCTGAGGTGAGTTGGGCTCTATATCAAAAAACGGCGATGGATCACTCATAAGATACAGCGGCTCTGCTGCTGCCCAGAACATAAGACCGGCGGCTATGGTCGTACACAAACTGATTGCAAACCAGTTGAATTTGCCCAGTATCGGTTTGGCATCCTTTCCGCCAATCACTGTATTTCCAAATTTAGAAAAGCAGGCATAGAAGCATACCCCCACCGCTGCCAGTCCATAACCTGAGAACAGCCATTTAAAATTCCCCCAAATCCAATCCTTTACCCCATTGACCACCTTCAAAAAAGCATCCTGGGACACAAATCCCAAAATCAATACCATCAGCAGCACTAAAAACGGAGGCCAGAATACCCAGCCTCTTAATCTGCTTTTTCTCTTTTGCCCCGACACCTTCTCCATTACCAGTACCTCCTCATCTTTAGTCTGAGCCCCTTTTCTGCCCGAAGACTTATAACCGGTGATTGTATATATTGACCTGTAAAATAAAGTAATTAGGCTCATTATACCATTTGAACCTAGAGTCCAGAAACAATTTTACAACTTTGATACAAAAACCAGGCAAATAATCCGCCAATTTCACCCCCTTCCCTCTCTTTTTTATGGAAGCATCTGACTTACAGTCTGCCGGCGTTCCTTTTTCCACATCCGATACAAAACAGTTACATCTTCATCCACAAAAAAAGGCTGCAATTCCACCGGCACATGCCAACGAAACCGCAGCCTTCCTCACACATTACTGCTTAAATCACAATTCATATAACTTCATTACCCTGATCCAAATATTTTCTCACCCCTGCCTCAAACAGCTGCTGCCGTTTCCTTGCCGTTTCCCGGCAGGCCTCGGCTTCCGCCCTTCCCACCTCCCCCAGGGAATCACCTTCCACACATCCGCCACCAGCCCCGGACAGTCTCCCATTATCCGGCACAATTCCTCAGCTGTATACACAGCGTCCTCACCCAGGCCAAGAATATCCATGATGCGGCAATCCAGCATCTTATTGTAGCTGTTCTTGGAACGGATTCCCTTTATATGTGAAATACAATCCGTACATGTTTTGTCACTGCCCAGGAACCTGCATGGCCCGCATATATCATCAGCCCCGGATGTGACTTTTATCTGTATCCGGTGATTCCCTATAATCTCATTTGCTGACCGGTAAAAATCATGGCCGTAATCCGTATCCGGTACAAAAACCTGGATTCCGCCTCCATACAGCTTGATAATGTCCATAAAATGATGGGGTTTGATTACCATTTTTATATCTCCTGTCTATCCGGCCTGTTCCTACAGTCCCAGATATTCTTCAAACAGATTGCACACCCTGACTGTATCCGGTTCATATTCCATCTCACAGAATATGCGAAGCAGCGGTTCCGTACCAGAGAATCTGGCAATAACCCAGCCGCCGTTCTTAAAATATACCTTGCATCCGTCCATATAAGAAACATGGTCTGTCTCAAAGGGCATTTCCGGCAGTTTCCGTTCCTCCATAAGGATGTTATGGATTCGTTCCTTTTCCTCAGGCGTGAACCTGTAATCCCGCTCTGCCATATGGATGGCTCCATATTCCTTCCTGATATCCGCCGCTATCTCCGACAGCCTCTTCCCGCTGACAGCTATCATCTCCACCAGAAGGGCCGCCGCATAGATGCCGTCCTTTCCGTGTATATGGCCCTTTACCGTCAGTCCGCCTGAGGACTCGCCTCCTATAATGGCATCCGTTTCCTGCATTTTCGCGGATATATGCTTGAACCCCACCGGCACCTCGTAGCATTTCTGCCCAAAGCTCTCTGCCACCTTGTCCAGCACATGGGTGGTTGCCAGGTTGCGCACAGCAGGTCCCCGCCACCCCTTGTATCTCAGCAGATAGTAATAGAGCATGACCAGTATGTTGTTTGCGTGGAGATAATGCCCCTGGTCATCAATGACTCCCAGCCTGTCCGCATCTCCGTCCGTGGCAATGCCGATATCGCAATACCGGTCCAGCACATAATTCTGGAGATTCCGCAGAGTCCGCTCCGTGGGCGCCGGCATCTTTCCGCCGAACAGGGTGTCGTGCCTGGAATTAATGGTTTCTATGGTACACCTTGCAATGGAAAGAATGGTGCTCAGAGCCGTCAGGCTCACACCGTACATGGGATCAATGGCAATGCGCAAATCACGCTCCTTGATGGCGTCCATGTTAATCACGGATATGATGTTATCCAGATACTCATTCATGGGATTGATTTCCCTGACCATGCCCTTCCTTACAAGCTCCAGGTAGGATGGCGGCGGCATCTGTCCGTTTTCCTCCTCATTGGGAAGATAAAGTTCCTCTGCCTGTTCCAGGTAATACTCAATCTCTGCTGTCTGCTTCTCATCCGCGTCCCTTCCCCCGTATGTAAACACCTTGATACCGTTATAGATGGCCGGATTATGGCTGGCTGTCACCATCATGCCGTAGCTCAGCTCATGCTTCATCACATAGAACATTACCAGCGGAGTGGGCGAGCTGCGGTTTACAAACCACACCCGGATTCCCTGGTTTCCAAATATTTCGCAGGACCATATGATGGCCTCTTTTGAAAGGAACCGCCTGTCATACCCCATGACAACGCCCTGACCCTCCACACCCTCTGCCTTCATCTTAAGGCATATGGCCAGCGCCAGCTTTTGTATGTTTTCCTTTGTAAATTCTTCCCCAATGATGGCTCTCCAGCCGCCTGTCCCGAACTTTACCATATGTTTTCTCCTCATTTTCCTCATAAAAGCCTGAAGGTTTCCACAAAACGCTTCAGGCTTTTGCACATACTACACGATTGACACCTTTCCTTTGCTCACCTTCAGGAATATCAGCAGCATGACAACCGTACTCACAGTCAGAATCGAGGCCAGCGCCGCCGCCGTACCATAGCTGTTGCGGACCACCTCAGTATAAATTGCTACAGAGATGGTACTTGTCTTGCCCCCATAGAGCATGACGCTGGATGACAGCTCATTGATACAGGTAATCCAGCTGAGGATGGCTCCGGACAGCACACCGGGCGCCATGAGCCTTGCCGTTACCTTGCCGAAGGTTTTCATAGGTGACACGCCCAGACTGATGGACGCCTCCTCCACACTTGGGTCCATCTGCTGCAGGAAGGCGCTACCCGATCGCACCGTATAGGGCAATTTTCTGACCACAAAGGCGATAATGATGATCAGGGCCGTACCTGTAAGAACCACTGGTGGCTTATTAAACGCAACGATTAAGCTGATACCCAGAACAGCTCCCGGAATAACAAAGGGGAACATAATAATTAAATCCATCAGCTGCCCGGCCACGCCCTTCTGGCGGACCACAATATAGGAAATCAGCATACCCAGCGCTATAATGAACACAATGGCAACCGTGGAAAATACAAATGTATTCCTGATGTTGGTCCACAGACGGTTGAATATGGTGATATAGCTGCCCAGGCTGAATCCTTTCTGGAAGCCCGTGAAATCACATTTGATAAAGCTGGTGATAAGCACCACAATCTGCGGCAGGATTCCCACAAAGGTGACCAGCATCACAGGGAATGTGGCCAGGAAACGCTTGAATCCGTGAAGCACTTCTTCCTTGGGGGGACGCATGGCTGTCATGACGTAATTCTTTCTGGATACATAATACTTCTGCACCAGCAGCACTGTGGTGGAGCAGATCACGATAATAACAGACAATGCGCTGGCCAGATGGGCGTTGCCGCCAATCTCACTCATATATTCATTGTATACCAGAACCGGAAGCACCATATAGCCTTCGCCGATGAGCATGGGGGTTCCGAAATCAGCCAGGCTGGTCATGAATACCATAATGGCTCCTGCTGCAATGGATGGAAGCACCACGGGCAGGGTAATGGTCCACAGCCTGCGCAGCTTATTGCTTCCCAGATTCTCCGCAGCCTCCTCCAGGCTGGAATCAATGCTTCCCATGGCCCCTGAGGTATACAGATACACATATGGGAACAGCTTAAAGGTAAATACGATGATAATACCCATCTTGCCGTAAATGCTTGGCAGATGGATGCCGATATTTGCAAACAGACTGGTGATAAAACCGGAACGTCCAAACAGGGTAATCCAGCTGTAAGCCCCGATAAACGGCGGGCTCATCAGGCTCATGATGATAAAAATGTGGATAAACCTTTTTCCCACCACATTATACCTGGACATAACATAGGCAATGGGCACACCCACCACTAAGGTTGTGAGTGTGGTGACCACGGATACGAACAGGCTTCGCCCCAGGGCATTGTAATAGTATTTTTTTGTAAAGAACCGGATATAGTTCTCCAGGGTAAAACCAGCCGCATTTTTTGAAAAAAAGCTTCGTGTTATCAGGGTACAGAAGGGATAAAACAGGAAAATCAGCATAAATCCCACTACCAGTACCTTGACCCAGAACCAAAAGTCCAGCTTTTTGCGCGACTTTACCATGAAATCACCTCCTGGGTTCCGGCGTCGTAAACGCCTACCGCGTTGATATCAAAGTTGACCTTGACCCGCTGTCCGTCCGGGCGCAGCTCGCGGACATCCTTGGTGTACTCGTTAAGCTGTACGGTCTGTCCGTTATCCAGTTCAATCTCATATTCAATGAAATCACCCAGGAAGGTGGATATGACAATTTTTCCCGGCAAACCTTCCTTTTCATCAAAGAACAGCTGCTCCGGCCTGGCAGAAATGATTCCTTTTCCCTTAAAAGGTGCCTTGAGACTGCATGTAATCGTGCACTCTCCCTTAATATCAAGAACTGCCGCTGCCGGATTTTCGCCGTTCACATCACATTCCACGAAATTGGAGACCCCTATGAATCCTGCCACAAAAGTATTCTGCG
>OAWB01001067.1_pt1 | contig 11234 bp, 6 predicted proteins | sample 1550621 | NCBI WGS metagenome assembly OAWB01 (sample SAMEA2580107, study PRJEB22360) | human gut metagenome | biome: human gut; feature: human-associated habitat; material: faeces | place: Denmark | collected 2008/2010
AATTAGGAGTACGGGGGGTGAATCCCCAAAGCCTGATGCACCAGCCGGTGAAACCGTAGGTGTAGAATACTTCCAGAAAGGTGTATGCTATTATAACATCCTCATCCGTCATGACGATGCAATCACCGCCACAATGGCACTTGGCAAATACGGTGTTGTACGTAACAACTGGTACACATTGACTATCAACAGCGTGAAACAACCGGGTACTCCTTGGATTCCTGATACCACAGATCCTACTGACCCTGAAAAACCAGGTGAGAATGATGATGACGCTGAAGCATATCTCTCTGTAAGTATTACGATAAATCCATGGACTACCTGGAGTCAGGGAGTGGATTTGTAGTGATAACTATATTGGGCTAAAATAACAATTAAAATAATAAGAAGGCGTTATGATACGGCGCAGCTTGTCTTGTGACGCCTTCTTTTTTTCCTCTTTTCGTTTTTGTTCAGCCGGCGGAGGCTTATTTCCGTGAATCAAGACCTTGATATAAAAAACTGATAAAAACAGGTCTTACCATACAGGCAAGTTTCGCGACTTGTCAACTAAAGCAGATTATTCCGAGAAAGGCAAAAGTCGCTTTTCCACACTATATATGAAACTAGAAAAATAAATAGACCCATAGATTATGAGAAAGATAATGAATACAAAAGGTGCTGTCCGACGGATGAATTATGGAAGTTGCCTGTTGTTATTGCTTGTACTCTTTTCCTGCACATCCATTGATGAGACACTACCGGAATGTCAGTTGTATGTTCGTTTCCGGTATGACTATAACATGGAGTTTTCCGACGCTTTTGCGGCTCAAGTGAATCGTGTCGACGTGTTTGTATTTGACAAGGAAGGTACGTTTATCATGAAGAAGAGCGAGCAGGGAGAAACTTTGGGCAGCGGTAGCTACCGTATGCCGTTGCCGCTTCCGGTCGGTGAATACCGGATAGCCGCTTGGGCGGGAGTGAGCGATGACTTTGAAATGCCGGAACTGGTTGCCGGGAAATCAACATTGGAAGACTTGATGGTAAGAATGAAACGGAAAGAGTCATTGGTGCACAATAAAGCTCTGAACCCGCTTTGGTATGGCGAGGTGAAGACTGTCGACTTTACCGGCAGACAGGAACAGACGGAAATGGTCTCTCTGATAAAGGATACCAATAAATTCCGCTTTATCTTGCAAAAGTCCGGTCCGGGAGAAGAACTGGATATGAGTGATTGCCTGTTCGAAATCCATGCGGACAACGGATATTATGACTGGAATAATGACTTGCTGGATGACGACGTGATTAGTTATCAGCCCTATCATTTGGAAAAAGTGGAAGATGTGGGCATTGTGGCGGAAATGAATACCATGCGCCTGCTCGAACATAAAAAAGTATATCTGACGCTTACACGCATGTCGGACAGTAAGGAACTGATGAAGGTTGACCTAATACCTTACCTGCTGCTTACAAAAATGGAAGGGCACAATATTCCGGCGCAGGAGTACCTCGACCGTCAGAGCGAGTATGCGATTGTCTTTTTCTATAACCCGGAATTATTGAATTTCCTTTCCACGAAGATTGTGATTAACGGCTGGACTATCTGGTTGAAAGGTGAAGACCTTTAGTAAACGTAAACTATAACGGCAAATGATATGAGATATACAAAATATAAATGGATGATGTGGCTTGTGCTGCTTTGTTTCTCATGTGTGAATGAGGAACAACGTGCAGTTCTGTCGGATGAACCGGGAAAGGTGCGAATGAATATGAGTATCAGTACACGTGCTACATATGATCCTGAAGTATTGAACGAAAATGAAACGCGTATCAACCGGTTACGTCTTTACGTTTTTGATGGCTCTACTTTAGATAAGATGTATTATTGGTCGGATTTGAATATAAATGATGGTGTATACGTTACTCCGATATTTCTAGTAAAGGCTGCTACTGGTAAAACGTTTTATGCCATTGTAAATGAGCCAACGGATATGGATTCCCGTGCTTTATTGGAAGCAGTGGATCATCCGGGTGATTTGGCTGAAATACAATACAGGAGACGTGATATAATGGATTATTGGAATCCTAATATAATGGGCTACTATAATGATTATTGTTTGCCGATGTATGGAGAACTGACAGGAGTGGACGCATTGGAAGGGACGACACAAACAATCAATCTGCAAGTAGACCGAGCTGTTGCGAGGGTAGATGTTTATATGAGGAGGGAAATAGGACAGGATGAAAACTACTGGGAAAACAGGCTTTATATTGAAGAGTTAGGAGTGGATCGTATATCAGATATTGGATTTATATCGCCTGTCCGAGTGCCGGATAACCGTTACGATAATATCTATTTTATGGACAGAAAAGAAATCAGAGAAGAAGTATATTCTGATGATAAAGGAGAATTATTATATTCTTTTTATGTTCCGGAAATGGAGTGTATATATGATAAATTATCCTTAGATTTCCATTATAGATATGAAACGGGATATGATGGTTGTGCTTGGGTCGAGTTGGGCGGATATGATCCTTATACCGGTTATCTCTATGGAGAAATTCTAGAAAAAATAGAACGTAACCATGTATATAAACTTTTTTGCCGTTTTACTCAAAAAACAGCTAAGTTTAAACTAAATCTGACAGTGTGTCCATGGGAATATCTTCCGCCACAGGCAGAAGAGGTGAAGGGAGAAGTTAAGATGACGAATTGTTATATGGTAGCTCCGGGCGGAAGGGTGGATATTCCTACTGAAAACGTATATAAGATATGGGCTCAACAAGTAGAGTTTGGCAATATTCCAATTCCGGATGGAGACGTAATGGCAGAACTCGTATGGCAAGATGAACAAGGAGTTATTGCGGACGGAGGAATCACGGTGGTCAATGCTTTGGAGCGCGAGAGGGCTTACTTGCAGGTAAGGACGGCAAAAGAGGGAAATGCGGTTGTTGCGATGAAAGTAAACGGCGAGATTTATTGGAGTTGGCATATTTGGTGTACAGATTATGAACCAAATGTAACAGAAGGACAGAAGTTTTTTAATAATTTGGTTTGGATGGATAGAAATCTGGGAGCTATGACTAATGAATATACAATTGACGGTGGAGTAAAAGGTTTACTGTATGAATGGGGACGTAAAGATCCTTTTCCTAGTGCTGAAAATTGGACTCAAAAGGAAAAAACACTTTATACGGAAAATAGTGTAACCAATGTCCGTTTTAAAGTAGCTGAAGTGGAAAACTTAGTAGAGTCGGTTCGTGAACCTCTAACTTATATAACTAATGAGCGAAGTTGGGGAGACTGGTATACAAATTCGGTGTCATTAATGAATTATTCATTATGGTTGCCAAATAATAAAACAATATTTGATCCATGTCCGATAGGTTGGCGTGTTCCCCCAGACAATCAACCTTGGAAGGGATTACAAGCTGGTTCAACTGAGAGTACACAAGGTATTATTCATCCAGAAGCAGGCTATTATCCAAGATCAGACAAACGTCTGCCTCAAGATGGTCGTCTTATATCTGGATTGTCGCATTGGGCATCTGTAGCTTCAGTAAATTCAGTTTATCCTTTAGGGGGATATGGTTATGGCTTGGGACAACCGTTTTGGCGGGCAGACGGACGTTCTATACGTTGTGTTAAAGAATAAACTAAGAATAGCAGAAATAATATATAGTATGAAAAAGTACATTGTATATCTAATATTATGCTTTGTAAGCTGTTTTATATTCTCATGTACTTCAGTGTATGAGAAGGGAGACACCTCATGCATACCGGAAGGAATGGAGAGGCTTACTTTTAAAGTCATAGTGTCTTCTTCTAAAGTTGTGGGTTCTAATACACGCAGCATTGCTTTAGAAAAAGAAAATGAGATAAAAGACTTGTTTGTAAAAATAGGTTGTTATGATGGCGACCATTACAGAAATTTCTATTCTACGCAGAATGGAACAATATATCTTGATTCCTATGTTTATGAGGATAGTATATATAGGGCAAGTATTGAAGTGCCTGTTGGTACATTTAGAGATGGAGATAATATTTATGTGTGGGCAAATCAAGAATATCCGATTGATGTCACTTCAGAGGAGGAATTGACAACTCCGTTATATATGTCCGGGATAGGGACAATAAGAGATAGGTGGGGCGGTGGTCGTGAGTTTGAGGCTGATGTACATTTACTTCGTGGAGTCGCTAAGTTACGAACCGTGGTTCGTACTACAAAACGCTCCGTTCTAGGGTCATGGAATATTAATATAAATCAGGTAGAGACTCAAATACTTCATATGCCTTTGTGTATTCGTCCATTTGCACCTTTTGAGACTCACCGTAATCCTGCTGCAAATGATTGGTGGAATGACGTATATCACAGATATATAGATTGTACTTTAAAAAATGTTGATTGGTGGTTTCGATGGGAAAATTCTCATTTATTATCATCCGTTGAGTTACCGATAGATGACGGGGTAAATGTTGATAAAGTAGCGGAGACGTCTTATGACCGCTATATTTATGAGAACTGGTTAGAGAATGAATCAGACTATGATGAAAATACGAATGTTACAGCTTTGAAAGTCAGGATTCCTTTGTGGAATAATGAAACTGGAGAAAATCGCACGATTGAACGCGTTATTCCCATTAAAACAAATGATAGTTATCGAATATTGAGGAATCATATTTATACAGTGGACGTGAGGGTGCTAAGTCTTGATGAAGTGAAAATATTCACGAATATGCTCGATTGGGAAGATGTAGGCGTTACAGGTGATATTGTAGGAGGCGTTGACTTTGATATAGACAGGACAAAAATAACTTTGATTAAAGATATTGTCGACCCGGTGAAACTGCTGAAAGTGGACTGTCATGCTCCGGGACGCTTACAAATCAGAGCTTTGAAGCCTAATAAGACAGATTTAATATCAACAACAGATTTACAGTTATATTGCAATGGAATAACGGAAACGGATAAACTGGCGGATAACAGTGGCATTTATGACCTCACTGCCGCACAAGTAATGAATTTCTATTGTACCACCGGTAGTGTTCCCGCCAATTATGAAGGTGGTTTTATAGAAATTTCTTCCGACAATGTGCATGTGGAATATATTCCTGTCAGTTCATTGGATACTTTTACTCCGTTAGACACGGAAGGGACTGCCAATAGTTATATAGCAGATAGAGGTGCAGGTTCTTATTCTTTCACTGCTACCATAATGGGAAACGGAGTGGACGGTATTATTGACGAAGGGAAGTTTGAAGACGCAAGTGGCAATATCTTGACAAAAGCCGGTGGTGCCAATATTCATCCTTTATCGGCCAAATTGCTTTGGCAGGACACGGATGAACTGGTGGAACAAGTTGCTTTAGTCAATGGCAGGGTTCAGGTGAAAATGGGACGAAGCCGGGGAAATGCAGTGATAGCTGTTTATGATAAGACTAATCCTAATGCGGAGGATGCGAAAGTGTTGTGGAGTTGGCACCTTTGGTGTACGGCTACCCCAAAGATACTGGAATTCGTCACTTCGATATATACGGGCAATAACTATAAAGTGATGGATCGTAATCTTGGTGCGACTGCTACTAAAGCGTATTTAGGCACTGTTCAAGGATTGCATTATCAATGGGGGCGTAAAGACCCGTTTTCGGGTTCATTGACTTATGATGGCATACGTACTATTTTATATGACGTAAGAAGTGGTCAGGTCGTATATAAATATTCCGATGAACGAGTGACTGCCGGTCAAGCTATAAGTACTCCGAGTTCCTTGTATAGTCCAAGGAGAGGATTGGGGAGTGAATCTTGGTGTACGAAAACAACAGAACTGAAATATCTGTGGGGAAATCCGGACGGAGAACAGGATGTTTTCCCTAAAGAAACATTAAAATCGTTGTATGACCCTTGTCCGTATGGTTATAAAGTTGCACCGCATGACGTTTTTAAAATCTTGAGTAAAGGTGAGATCGCCATATTCCCCCCGGCCGGAGCGTCACTTGGGGATATGTATTTCATAAAAAGTTATTTTGCGAATGGATCAACCTTTTATTATGATAATGCAGGGATTGATGAAACGAAGCTAATTTATTTGCCGGAGACTTATAGACCTAATGGTGATGGTATAAAGTTAGGAAAACGGGGAGTTTACTGGTGTTCTTCACCTCATCCTGCTGACAAAGAACATAGTGGGCTCATGTTTAACTTTCATCCATATACTGCTATGGACTTTGAATATAATATATATAATCCGGTGGTTACTTCAACGCCTGCTTCGATACGCTGTGTAAAGGAATAATTCATTAGAAATCTAAAAAGTATGAATGAAATGAAAATAACAATACAACAATACTTGTTCGGGATATGTCTGTTGGTTTTCTTCGCTTTTAATATGTTGTTAGGTGGTTGTAACGATGACACTGAAATGGAAATGATTAATTCCTCTCAAAAAAATGTCATCAGCTTATCTATCCCGGATGCGGAATTGGTACAGGTACGCAGTGTGGCGAATGAATCGGAATGTAAGATTAGTGGCATACAGGTGTTCGTATACAATGATTCTCACGCCTCATCCCCTGTATATTATCAGGAGGGTAAAGCTGATTTGTCCTTTTTGTTTGGAAATGGAACCGCATCGCCGACTGTGACATTGAAAGAATACATTCCCGCTGACAAAGAACGAATTTATGTAGTTTGTAACCTGACTAATCGTTCTTCTGCATCAGGAGCAGGTGATTTTCTTATAAATAAAACGGCTAGTGAAGAGCAGTTGAGGAATTATACTAGTCAAGGAATGATGAAGGGCTTTTCCGGTCTGCAAAGTGAAGGGCGGACTATTCCGATGTACGGTTGGATAGAATGGAATGAAAAGGCTAGCTCTAATGTTTGCCTATTGACCCGTTGTTTGGCAAAGGTTACAGTAGATGCTGAGACGGATTTGTTTTCCGGTAAACAAGTCTATTGGGAATGGAGAAATCTGAATTATTCGGATTTTACGTTAGATAGCGAGTATAAGGGAGGAATCTATCAGGGCAGTATCAACGAAAGCGGCAGTTCAGAAAAGCATGATTTACTTTCCGCTACAACTCCTTTGGATGTAACGAAAGGATTGGTGACAAGTTACTATCCTTTGGAATATGGACACTCCATTTACGCTTTAGGAAATAAGGTTGATAAGAAAACATTCTCCAAAGATCGTGCAATGTTGCTTCTTGTAGTCCGGAATCCGGACGGTTCGAATAAAGAGTATTATCGTTTGGATTTCCTGGATAAGGAAACCGGGCAGTATCTGGATATAATACGTAATCATTCTTATCGCTTTACTATTGCCGAGCTAAAGAATAAGGGATATGATACGGAACTGGAAGCCATTCAAAATCCGGGAAGTAATATCGAGTATACGGTGACGGTTTCGGATAATTGGTCGCGGGGATATGCTTCTAACGGCCAGTACTTGGTAAAAACGGATAGGGAAGACCTTAAGTTGATAGAGAATGGCATCACAGACCCGGTAACAATGGTAAAATTTGAATTGCAGGCTGATGAGACAGGGAATGTTGATTTAAATAATGTCACTACCCGTAAAGTTCGTATTTTAAATTCTGACAAGGAAACTTTGGTCTCTTCATCTGATGTGTGTCTGTTTTATAGCGTAGATAATAAGAACTTGATGCAGGTAAAGGGAGAAGATGGACTTCCGATAAATGAGGCGAATCTTCCACAAGGTAGTAATGTATATTGGATTTATTGCAATGTACCAGGAGATTCTTCACTAAAGGAAGGATATTTGGAGATAACCATAGGTAATATTGTGAAGTATATCCCTTTTAGTATCATACCTCATTCTGAAGCGATTGCTGTGGATGAAGACGGTCCGGCAAATTGCTTTATTACTCCGGTGACTTATGGTCTTTATTCGTTTGATGCTACGGTGATAGGAAACGGGACGGATGGTATAGTAGGAGAAACAAGAATATATACATTCGGTTATATTTATGATGAACAAGGACGTTTAGATAAGGGGCAGATTATAGGTGATGATGCAGAAGTGTATCATTTTAAGGATGCTTTAGGGAACGATATTTCAAATTCTAAAAATGTTAGAATAACTCCTCTTTCTGCAAAGTTGATTTGGCAAGATGTGAAAAATCTGATTTCACAAGTTGCATTTAATGCTACTACTAATCGGGTTGAATTTTTGAGTAACGGTGCAGGAAATGGGGTCATTGCAGTTTATGATAAATCAGATCCGAACGCGGAAGATGCAAATGTGCTTTGGAGTTGGCATGTCTGGTGTACGGAGAAACCTGATATTATTGAACTGGGGTTACCTACTAATGGAGAAACTTATAGTGGAAAAAACTATAAAATAATGGATCGGGATTTAGGAGCAACAACAACGATACCAGATATATTGACTACATGTGGCTTAGGTTATCAATGGGGACGTAAAGATCCTTTTATTGGGCCTGCTTCCCTTGGAAGTATTGAAAATGCTCCTATCTATGATATACGAGGATCTGATTTGAATTTTAAGGAAGTAAATAAAACAGAAAATGTAGGTACAATAGAATATGCGATAAAGCATCCGGAAGAGTTTATTATGATGAATGAAAATGTTGAGAATAGTGATAATGACTGGCTTTATTATAATGAGCCAGAACCTGCAGGGAATCAGTATTTATGGGGAAATCCATATTCCGTACATCATATGGTAAACATAGGAAAAATCATGAAAACAATTTATGATCCGTGCCCTGCTGGATATAAAGTTCCCCCGCAAGATGTTTATGGGGCGTTTTTGAAGAATCCTGTTATAGAATATGTGGGAGAATACAATAATCAGACTAACGCTTATATTCAAAAAGAAGATTTTTATCCTCTTTTAGCTACAGAATATGGAGCTTATTTTCATTATGGAAAAAATGGAGATCATTCAGTCTATTTTATATCCGGTTCACATCGTTATGGAAGAATTGAATTCAAAGGGTTAAAGCCATTCTTCTATACAGGACATACAAGTGGAACTGGTACTAAAGGTAGGAGGAATGGTAATAATTCAGTATTGACATTATCGCTATTTATAAAAAATCCTATAGTAGCGGACTATGGATTCGGAGGTGGTGATGGTTGGGATGATCGTGCTACGGCTGGTTCTATCCGCTGTGTCCGTGATGAATAAACATATAAAATCATTCTTAATATAAACTTATGAACAAATCAGAACTAATCAAAGAAGTAGCCCTTAAACGTAAGTTGAGCTTTAACGAAGCTACGAATGCAGTAGATGCAATAATGGAAGCCATTGCGGAAACAATGCATAAAGGAGAGGGTGTTACCTTAGTCGGTTTCGGAAGTTTTGTCATTCAGGGACGGAAAGCACGCAACGGGCATAATCCTGCCACAGGCGGCTCAATGCTGATTCCGGCAAAGCGACAAGTGAAATTCCGTCCCGGAAGTAAAATGAAATTAGAGTAAAGAAACAGGTTAAACTAAATGTTGAACATAAAAATTGAAACATGAAAAAGAAAATTATTACAGTTGCATTGGTATTATCATCAGTCTGTGTTATGGCACAGCAAAAGGAAAATCGTGACACGGACAGAAATATTCTCCGTGGCCCGTATGAAACGAATGGTTTCTGGAGTAACTGGTATATCGGTGTAGGCGGTGGTATCAATATCTATGAAGGGGAATTTGATAACAAGACATCGGTGGGCAACCGTATTGCTCCTGCATTAGATGTTTCGTTGGGCAAGTGGATAACTCCTTCTTACGGAGTGCGTCTGCAATATTCGGGTCTGAAAGCCAAGGGGCTGACGGACGCAAGCGGGATGTATGCCAAAGGGGCGCATCGTGGTTATTACAAGGAAGAGTTCAATGTTTCCAATCTCCATGCGGACTTTATGTGGAACTGGTCGAACGGTTTCCTCGGATTCAATGAGAAACGTGTGTGGAATGTGATTCCGTTTGTAGGTTTCGGTTGGGCACGTTTGTGGGGAAACAGTACGCATGACAATGAAATTGCCGCCAACATCGGTATCTTGAATACGTTCCGCCTGGGCAAGCGTCTGGACCTGACTCTGGAAGGACGGCAAATGCTAGTGAAAGAGTGTTTTGACGGAACTGTAAGTGGCAGCAAAGGGGAAGGTATGAGTTCGGTGACACTGGGTCTAAGCGTGAAGTTGGGCAAGACCCGTTTCAATCGTGTCGAGAAAGTGGCTCCTGCAGATTATTCATCTTATAATGAACGTATCAACGCGCTTCGCGCCAAAAATCATGATTTGAGCACCGAAGCACAGCGCCTTGCCGCCGAACTGGAAGCTGCCAGAAGTCGGAAACCGGAAGTGGTGAATGAATCGAAAGTGACTGCTTCGCCGGTAGCCCTGTTCTTCAATATCGGCAAAGCTACCCTGGACAAGAAGGAACTTACCAATCTTGAGTTTTATGTGAACAACGCCATCAAGGCGGATAAGAACAAGACTTTCACGCTGATTGGTTCGGCAGACAGCGCTACGGGCAGCAAGGAACTGAACCAGCGTTTGAGTGAACAACGTATGGAATATGTGTACAATTTATTAGTCGAAAAGTATAAAATTTCCCCTGAACGTCTCGTGAAGAAAGCGGAGGGCGATACGAACAACCGTTTCAGTGAACCTGAATTGAACCGCGTCGTAATCGTCGAATAATAGTTTTATTTCATTTCAAGGTATTTCAGGCAACATTGCGGGACTGTCTCGTTTTCTTCTACGTCGGGACTGAAAGTGCTTTGTCGTTACAAGGTGGGCTTGTCGGCCGGTAGTTGGACGGCCCTTTGCAATGTTGTTTTTTTGAATGAAGAGGAGGATATGATAATATATAATAGTCTGTTGGCGAAAACTTTCCTGAACAGGAAGAAAAGGCATTATTTTATGATTTTCGGATGTTGTTTCACCCGGTTCAAATATTTGGAAGGGTGGGAGGAGATGGAACTTCAGATTCATGCGCGGCAGTATACGGAATGTTTCTTCTTGGCATTATTGCCTGCATTGGTGCTATCCGTCTGGCTTTCGTGGTGGTGGATGTTGCTTGCGTTCATGAGTTATCATCTGCTTTACTGGCTGGAGAGGTGGTTCGGACACCATTCTTCATTTGACTGGGAAGCGTTGGAGCATTGTAGCGATGCGCTTTATTTGAGAAAGCGGAAATCTCGTGCTTGGATGAAATGGTATGGGAAGAAGTCGTTGCCGCCTTCGGAATGGGAGGATGATTAGAGAGAAT
>OAWB01001084.1_pt1 | contig 11120 bp, 6 predicted proteins | sample 1550621 | NCBI WGS metagenome assembly OAWB01 (sample SAMEA2580107, study PRJEB22360) | human gut metagenome | biome: human gut; feature: human-associated habitat; material: faeces | place: Denmark | collected 2008/2010
CCCCCATCCGGTAACGGACGGTATGAGTGTGAGCAAGGGGGCTCCCATTCTGAATATCTCTGCTGAGAATATGCCGGACGGAGACCCTGTAAAACGTACCCGTATCGCATATGAAACCGCCAAAAAAGAATATGAACGTGCCGCCAAGTTGGTAAAAAGTCAGATAATATCGCAGAAAGATTTCAATGCCATTAAGGAGAGTTATGAAAATGCATTATTGGCATACGAGGCTATTTCAAAGAACCAGACCAAGACAGGTGTGTCCGTCACAGCTCCTTTAGGTGGTTATATCAAGAATTGTCTGGTGCAGGAAGGTGACTATGTGTCGGTAGGCCAGCCTTTGGTGAGTATCACTCAGAACCGTCGTCTGTTCCTTCGTGCAGATGTTTCCGAGAAATATTATGGTTATCTGCATAGCATCCAGTCGGCAAACTTCAAGACTCCATACGATAATAAGGTATATGAGCTGGGTGAGTTGAAAGGGCGTCTGCTTTCTTATGGTAAAGCATCCGGTGGTACTTCTTTTTATGTGCCTGTAACTTTCGAATTTGATAATCGGGGAGATGTGATTCCCGGTTCGTATGTGGAGGTGTATCTGCTCTCGTCGGAAATGCCCGATGTGCTGGCCTTGCCTGTTACGGCACTGACCGAAGAACAAGGTTTGTACTTTGTTTATCTGCAACTGGATGAGGAAGGATATAAGAAACAGGAGGTAACTTTGGGAGCGAGCAACGGAAAGAAAGTGCAGATTCTGACCGGTTTGAAAGCCGGTGACCGTGTGGTAACAAAGGGAGCTTATCAGGTGAAATTAGCGTCGGCTAGCAATGCGATTCCGGCTCATAGTCATGAACATTAATCAGCCGTCCTATGCTAAATAAGATTATACATTTTTCCCTTCAGAACCGTATATTGGTTCTGGTGGCGTCGGTTTTGCTGCTTATCGGCGGTACTTACACGGCTTTTCATACGGAAGTCGATGTGTTCCCCGATTTGAATGCGCCGACTGTAGTGATTATGACCGAAGCGACTGGTATGGCCGCCGAAGAGGTGGAACAATTGGTAACCTTTCCTGTAGAAACTGCCGTGAACGGTGCGACCCATGTGCGCCGGGTGCGTTCATCTTCCACCAATGGCTTTTCCGTTGTGTGGGTGGAATTTGAATGGGATACCGATATCTATCTGGCCCGTCAGATTGTCAGTGAGAAATTGTCCTTGGTCAGCGAGGAGCTGCCCGAGAATGTAGGTAAACCTACCATGGGACCTCAGTCTTCTATTTTAGGTGAGTTGCTGATTATCGGTCTGACTTCGGATACTACTTCCATGCTCGATCTCCGTACACTGGCAGACTGGACTATCCGTCCGCGCCTGCTCTCTACGGGAGGTGTGGCACAGGTTGCCGTGCTGGGAGGTGATATCAAGGAATATCAGGTGTTGCTTGACCCTGCCCGCATGAAACATTACAATGTTACGTTGGCAGAGGTGATGAACGTTACCCGTAACATGAATCAGAATGCCAATGGCGGAGTGATTTATGAATATGGAAACGAATATATTGTTCGCGGGGTGCTTTCCAGTCATGATGTGGATCAGTTGTCACGTTCCGTCATCAAGACGGTGGAAGGGGTGCCCGTTACATTGGAGGATATTGCCGATGTGAAGATTGGTTCGCAGGAACCCAAACTGGGTACTGCTTCGGAGAGAGGAAAACCTGCCGTACTGCTGACCGTTACCAAACAACCCAAGACCGGGACTATTGAACTGACAGAGCAGTTGGAAGCCGCATTGAAGGATTTGCAGAAGAATCTTCCGGCTGATGTACACGTTTCTACAGATATTTTCCGTCAGAGCCGTTTTATTGAAAGCTCTATCGGTAATGTGAAGGATTCGTTGTATGAAGGTGCTGTTTTTGTGGTGATTGTTCTCTTCCTGTTCCTTGCCAATGTACGTACCACGGTTATTTCATTGGTAACCCTTCCGTTGTCATTGATTGTTTCTATATTGACTCTTCACTATATGGGACTCACCATCAATACCATGAGTTTGGGTGGTATGGCCATTGCCATTGGTTCGTTGGTGGATGATGCCATTGTGGATGTGGAAAATGTATGGAAGCACTTGCGTGAGAATCGCTTGTTGCCCGAAGGGGAACGTAAGAGCGTGATTGAAGTCGTGTTCAATGCTTCGAAGGAAGTGCGTATGCCTATCTTGAATTCTACCTTGATTATTGTAGTCAGCTTTGTTCCTTTGTTTTTCCTGACAGGAATGGAAGGGCGTATGCTGGTTCCGTTGGGCATTGCCTTTATTGTGGCGTTGTTTGCTTCTACGGTAGTGGCTTTGACGCTGACTCCGGTACTGTGCAGCTATCTGTTAGGTAATAATAAAAGCAAAGGATTGCCCAAAGAGGCATTTGTGGCCGTATGGATGAAAAAGCATTACCGCAATGCCTTGTTATGGTCCTTGAATCATAAATCCGCAGTATTGGGTTTTACGGGTGGACTGTTTGTGGTGGCATTGGTTATGTTTTTTACATTAGGACGCAGTTTCCTGCCATCTTTCAATGAAGGTTCGTTCACCATTAATATCAGTTCATTGCCGGGAATTTCTTTGGCAGAATCGGATAAAATGGGACACCGTGCAGAAGAGTTGCTGATGTCTATTCCCGAAATACAGACTGTAGCCCGTAAAACGGGACGTGCCGAACTGGATGAGCATGCATTAGGGGTTAACGTGAGTGAAATTGAGGCCCCGTTTGAATTGAAAGACCGTTCCCGCCAGGAATTGGTAGCCGATGTGCGTGCCAAGTTATCTACCATTACCGGTGCGAATATCGAAATAGGCCAACCTATCAGCCACCGTATCGATGCCATGCTTTCGGGTACCAAAGCCAACATTGCCATCAAACTGTTTGGTAATGATTTGAACAAGATGTTTGCCATCGGTAATCAGATAAAGGATGCCATCAGCAGTGTGGAGGGTATTGCCGACTTGAATGTGGAACAACAAATCGAACGTCCGCAGCTCAAGATTGTTCCCAAACGCGAGATGCTTGCCAAATTCGGTATTTCTTTACCGGAGTTTGCCGAGTTTGTATCAGTGAACATGGCGGGTGAAGTCGTTTCACAGGTATATGAAGAAGGCAAAGCGTTTAATCTTATTGTCCGTACCAAGGATGAGGTGCGTGATGAGATGGAGAAGGTGCGCAACCTGATGATTGATACCGGTGACGGTCAGAAAATCCCTGTCAACTATGTAGCCGATGTGGTTTCTGCCATGGGACCGAATACCATCAGCCGTGAGAACGTGAAGCGTAAGATTGTGATTTCGGCCAATACCAGCGGTCGTGATTTGCGCAGCGTGGTGAATGATATACAGGAACGGATTGATGCGCAAATCAAGCTTCCCGAAGGATATCATGTGGAATATGGCGGTCAGTTTGAAAGCGAGCAGGCGGCCAGCCGTACGCTGATGCTCACTTCGTTTATGAGTATCGTGGTTATCTTCCTGTTGCTTTATACCCAGTTTAAGAATGCAGCCCAAAGTGGAGTCATTTTGTTGAATTTGCCTTTGGCGTTGATTGGTGGGGTATTTGCATTGATGATAACAACGGGTGAGATAAGCATTCCGGCTATTATCGGCTTTATCTCGTTGTTTGGCATTGCTACCCGTAATGGTATGTTGTTGATAAGTCATTACAATATGTTGCGCGAAGAAGGTATGGAGTTGAAAGAAAGCATTCTCCACGGTTCGTTAGACCGTTTGAACCCTATCCTGATGACTGCGTTATCTTCCGCGCTGGCTTTGATACCTTTGGCATTCCGTGGCGATTTGCCGGGTAATGAAATACAAAGCCCGATGGCGAAAGTTATTCTTGGAGGTCTTTTGACATCGACTTTCCTGAACGCTTTCATTATTCCGATTGTTTATGAACTGATGAACCGAAAGAAGAAATAATAGAAATAATATGAAACGAATCTTAGTTATAATAGCCCTCTGCTCTCCCTTGCTGATGCAGGCTCAGAGTATTGAGCACATTTTGAAAAGCATCGAGCAGAACAATAAAGAGCTCAAGGCACAGAAACATGCCGCCGATGCGACCAAGATGGAAAACCGGACAAACAACAACTTGCCTGATCCTACGGTGAGCTACAGCTCTTTTTACAGTAATGGTGCCGAAGGTGGTCACGGTACGGAATTCGTTGCTTCGCAAGGTTTTGATTTTCCTACTCAGTATATTGCCCGCAACCGGCAGGCTACTTTGCAGAACGAAGCGGTGGACAAGCAACAACAGGCTGCCCGCCGGGATATTCTGCTGAATGCGAAGAATCTCTGTCTGGACCTTATTCTGTTGAATCAGGAAAAGACATTGATGGATATCCGTATGAAAAATGCGGATGAATTACAGGCACTTTATGAAAAACGTCTGACTACCGGTGATGCGAATATACTGGAAGTCAACAAAATCAAGATGGAGCGTATGAACGTGCAGACGGAAGTTGCCCAAAATAGCGCAGCTCACCGCACTGCCTTGCAGTCTCTGCTTGCCATGAACGGTAACATGCCTTTGGAGTTTGCTGAAACCACGTATCCTGCCATACAGGAAATCAATGATTACAATGTTATGAGGGATGAAGTGATGGCGTCAGACCTTGACTTGCAGGCCGCCGCCGCCACTGCCCGTGCCGCCGAGAAGCAGGTTTCGGTAGACCGCCAAGGATGGTTGCCGAAGCTGGAAGCCGGCTTTCGCCGTAACACGGATGATGCGGTTTCGATGAATGGTTTTGTGGTAGGGGGCTCCTTGCCTTTGTTTCAGAATCGTAAAAAGGTAAAGATAGCCAAGGCACAGGCTATCAGCGCTCAGCTTATGCAAGAAAGTGCTAAAGACCGGGTCGAGGCTTCCCTGATGTCTCTTTTCAATGAGATGCAGCAGTTGAAGGATGCCATGAATGCGTATGATGTCTCTTTGATGTACCATTCGCTGGATTTATTGAAGCAGGCATTGACCGAAGGACAAATTTCATTGATTGAATATTTTGTGGAAACGGAAAGTATTTATAAGAATCTTCAGGCGTATATGCAGATTGAGAACCAATACCAGAAGGTGATGGCGAATATTTACAAGAATAACCTATAAAATGTTAGGACTCGGTAAAATCTGTCATTTGATTATTATAAGGATGAAGAAATAATCCAAATAATATTAATGATTTGTCTGTTTGGAATACAATAGGATAGGGGTTATGTTATATAGGCATGACCCCTAAAACTATAAATATGGATAACTTGAAATTACTGGCAATAGTAACCGGAGAAGGCGAATTTGTGAATAAGAATTTAAGAACCGGATTATGGCTGAGCGAACTCACCCATATTTATCACGGCGCCAAAAAGCAAGGAATAGAAATTACCGTTGCCAGTCCCAAAGGAGGCGATACTCCTATCGATCCGGAGAGTTTGAATCCCTTACTCATGGATGAGATAACTAAAACCTGTTGGGAAGATTCCATATTTAAGAATGTATTGCAGCATACTAAAAGTTTGGATGAAGTCTCCGAATTTCAGTTTGATTGCGTTTATTTGGCGGGAGGACATGGTTCCATGTATGATTTTCCGGATAATATTGTCCTGCAAGCCATCTTAAAAAAGCAATATGAAAATGAAAAGAAGGTGGCAGCCATTTGTCACGGTGTTTGTGGATTGTTGAATGTGACGTTGGCTTCCGGCGAATATCTGGTTAAAGATAAGAAGCTTACAGGATTCAGCCGGGCTGAAGAAATTCTGGCAAGAAAGGAAAGGGTCGTGCCTTTCGATTTGGAAACCGAACTGAAAGACAGAGGTGCCCGCTACGAGAAAGCATTGATTCCGATGACTTCAAAAGTCGTTATTGACGGTAATCTGTTTACCGGAGAGAATCCGTTCAGTTCCAAGAAAATGGCAGAAGTCATCCTGCAATGTTTCAGTAAGAAATAAAGTTATTAATTTGAATAGGAAATGAATTTAGAAGAGGTATTGAACTTCCGCCGGTCTGTGCGGAGGTATGATAAAAATAAACCGATAGACCCGGAAAAGGTGAAACATTGTCTTGAACTGGCTACGCTGGCTCCCAATAGTTCCAATATGCAATTGTGGGAATTTTATCAAATAACGAATCCCGGACTGATGGCGAAAGTTTCAGAAGCTTGTTTAGGGCAGTCGGCTGCTTCTACGGCTTCGGAAATTGTTGTTTTTGTTACTCGTCAGGATTTGTATAAAAAGCGTGCTAAATTTGTGCTTGACTTTGAAGAAGGAAATATCAGGCGCAATAGTCCGAAAGAGCGTCAGGAAAAACGTATTAGGGACAGGAAGCTGTATTATGGTAAACTGATGCCTTTCATTTATGCAAGGTTCTTCGGGCTTCTAGGGCTTTTCAGGGTGATATTGGCGAGAACCATCAGCCTGTTCCGCCCTATGATGCTGGAAGTTTCGGAATGCGATATGCGTGTGACGGTAAATAAATCCTGTGCCCTTGCTGCCCAAACCTTTATGATTGCCATGGCAAACGAAGGCTATGACACTTGTCCGCTGGAAGGTTTTGACAGCAGGCGGATGAAGAAACTATTGAAGCTGCCCCATGGGGCAGGCATCAATATGGTTATACCTTGCGGCATACGGGATGGGAACAAAGGCATTTGGGGAGAACGGGGCAGGGTTCCTTTCGATGAAATCTATCATAGGATATAAGAGAACAGGGTATTCCTAGCGGGTGATGAAGGTGTATTCCCTTAGATATTCCATCAGCATGCCGAATCGCTCTTCCTGAGTGTGCTTGGAAGAAGACGTCTTGAAACCGTATGTGGGGTCTGCGTGTTCCAGTTCCTTTTCACCCTTTCTGTATACTTCTTTGACAAAATGGCGTGTCGGATTGAATTTGACACTGTCGAAGTGCTTTGGCCGGAAATTATAAGAATGCCGGTTATGCCCTTTTTTTGATTCTCGATAAAATCCGGAAACGGTTGTTGTTCGGACGGCATAAAAAAATGTGCCTGAAGAATTGGGCTGCCTTTTATGACAGAGTGACTTCCGGCACATTTTTTCTTGTTTATTTCTATTTATTTCTTTTTTTTCTTGGCTTCTTTCGCCCATTCTTTCGCTCCCTGCTCTTTCAGTTTCGCGGTGAAAGCCTTTGCTTTTTCCATGCTTGCGTTTTCGTCTTCGGGTGAAGCGTATGCATGTTTGTAACCTTTGGTCACGCTCCATTCACCTCGTGTGAAGTCCGGGAAGGCTACTGCCGCACAGCCGTTATCCATAGAGATAGCTCCCAGTTCAGCCAAACAGCACCATTCGGCCAGGTCATATACATCCATGTCCAAAGGCAGTCCGTTTTGCAGGCAATATACCAGACGGCTGTCCATGATGAAGTCCATACCGCCATGGCCGCCGACTTCTTTTGCCATTTCACCATATTTCTTTAAAATAGGATGCTGGTATTTCTCAACAAGTGCTTCCATTTCTGCCTGGGGTAAGAATCCGTGAGAGTTCAAATCGTCTACTTTGGGTTGCACACCCGATGCGGTCAGTTGTGCTGCATCCAAAGCATATCCTTCAACGGGATATTTATTGGCAAACCCTTTGCTTCCTGTCAGTTGGTACAGGCGGTTGTAAGGTTGGGGAGTCATTACATTATGTTGGATTTCAATAACTTTTCCATTTGCTGTGCGAAGCAGGGTGGTGGTATGGTCTCCGTTACGGAATTCTTTACATTCTTCGCCGGTTCTCTTCTCCACTAAATCTTTACCAACAACAGATTTGGTGTCCATAGCTACTAAAGTGGTTATACGGTCACCACGATGGATATCCAATGCTTGTGCTACAGGACCCAGGCCGTGAGTGGCATATACATCACCCCGGTGTTTCATGTTATAATCCAAACGCCATCCCAGTTTGTCTTCTTTGCCGTTTTTCCAATAATGATCCCAGAACGGGCTTAAATTGTGAATGTAGGCTCCTTGGGCACGGATTACTTCGCCAAATACACCTTGTTGTGCCATATTCAGTGTATTCATTTCAAACCAGTCATAGCAACAGTTCTCAAGAATCATGCAATGCTTGCGGGTTTTTTCACTCAGGTTGATTAAGTCCCAGCATTCTTGCAGGTTCATGGCCGAGGGAACTTCAATAGCTACATTTTTACCGTTTTCCAATGCGCATTTTGCTACCGGGAAATGATGCAACCAGTCTGCGGCGATATAAACTAAATCTATGTCTGTACGTTTACATAATTCTTCATATCCCTTTTCTCCGGAATAAATGGCAGCTTTCGGCATAGATGCTTTCTTTAGGATATCCTGACATTTTTCTGCACGGGATGCTTCATAATCACAAAGGGCCACAATTTGTGTACCGGGAATATAAGTGAAGCGCTCTACGGCTCCGGGGCCTCGCATTCCCAATCCGACAAATCCTACGCGGACTACCTCCATTTTAGGGGTGGTTAAGCCTAATACGCTTTTCTGGCCGGCCGGACGTTCAGGAGTATCAATCACAATGGTTCCTTTGTCCCATGTCCAGGAATCTCCTGAACTTACGGTTTGTGCTGTCGTGGTTTGTGGTAAGCACATGCATAGGGTTGTACCCATACATAAGCTTATCATCAATGATTTAAAGGTTCTCATACTTTTTGAATTTAAAGATTAAAATTTAAAAATATAGGTTGTTTCTTGAGTCAACCACTTGAAACTTAATTATATTTCATGTTAATAATAAGAATATTTTTTATTTTTGCGCTCAAAGATAATTAATCTTTTTTGATTATGGATATAAGTTCGTCCTCTTTTTTCTAAGAAAAAGGTGAGTTAATAAATAATATGAAAGAAGGGAAAAAGTGGAATCAAGACAGAAGTTGTGAAGGTATGAGTGAAAATCTAAAAATAATCAAGGTTTGTTGATCGAAAACGATCAGGGAAAGGAAATAATTTAGTTCAAAAGATCGTTTAATAAGGAGAATTGGCGGGATTTTTTTAATTTTGCACTTACAACTAATTAACAGATAAGAAAATGCCGTTAAATTTACCCGATAAACTACCTGCTATTGAATTGCTGAAGGAGGAAAATATCTTCGTCATAGACAATTCACGTGCCAGTGCACAGGATATTCGTCCGTTAAAAATCGTGATATTGAATTTGATGCCGTTGAAGATAACGACAGAAACGGATTTGGTACGTTTGCTTTCCAACACTCCCTTGCAGTTGGAAATATCATTTATGAAGTTGAAAAGCCATACATCGAAAAATACGCCGGTAGAACATATGAAAGCATTCTATCATGACTTTGATTTGATGCGCGACGAGAAATATGACGGGATGATTATTACGGGAGCTCCGGTAGAGCAGATGCCGTATGAGGATGTGAATTATTGGGATGAGATTACTACTATTTTTGATTGGGCGCGTACTCATGTTACCTCAACTCTTTATATTTGTTGGGCGGCCCAAGCCGGGCTTTATCATTTCTATGGAGTTCCCAAATATCCGCTGAAACAAAAAATGTTTGGTATTTTCCGTCATCATATCAATGTACAGGGATTGCCCATATTCCGTGGTTTTGATGATGAGTTTTTTGTACCACATAGCCGTCATACCGAAATACACCGTGAGGATATTCTGAAAGTAAAAGAGTTGGCTTTAATAGCTGAGTCTGATGAGTCTGGGGTTTATATGGCTATGGCTCGTAATGGGCGTGAATTCTTTATTACCGGGCATTCGGAGTATTCTCCTTATACGCTTGATACGGAATATAAGCGTGATTTGGGGAAAGGGTTGCCTATTGAAATGCCTGTAAATTATTATAAGGACGATAATCCGGACAATGCCCCGGTGGTGCGTTGGCGCGGACATGCCAATTTGTTGTTTTCTAATTGGTTGAACTATTATGTATATCAGGAAACCCCGTTTGATATAAATCAGATACGATGATCAGACAACGAAAAATAGAATTATTAGCTCCTGCTAAAAATCTGGAGTGCGGTATTGCAGCTGTTGATCACGGTGCTGATGCCATTTATATTGGTGCTCCCCGTTTCGGAGCACGTGCGGCTGCGGGGAATTCATTGGAGGATATCGCTGAGTTGGTGCGGTACGCTCATGTGTATAATGTCCGTATCTATGTGACGGTGAATACGATTCTGAAGGATGAGGAACTGAAGGATACGGAAAAAATGATTTGGGATTTATACCGTGCCGGAGTGGATGCTTTGATCGTGCAGGATATGGGATTGTTGGAATTGAATCTGCCACCTATACCGTTACATGCCAGCACACAGATGGATAATCGTACTCCTCAAAAAGTAAGATTCCTGGCTGAGGCAGGTTTCCGTCAGGTGGTATTGGCTCGTGAACTTTCTCTTGTTGAAATAGGAAATATCCATCATGCTTGTCCTGATGTGCCTTTGGAGGTATTTGTACATGGTGCTTTGTGTGTAAGCTATAGTGGACAATGTTATGTTAGTCAGGCTTGTTTCGGACGTAGTGCCAATCGGGGAGAATGTGCCCAGTTCTGTCGCCTTGCTTTTGATATGGTAGATGCGGACGGTAAATCTATAGTAAGGAATAAGCATTTATTGTCTCTGAAAGATTTGAATCAGAGCGAAGAGTTGGAGCAATTGCTGGATGCCGGAGCTTCTTCCCTGAAAATAGAGGGACGTTTGAAGGATGTATCTTACGTTAAAAATGTAACAGCTTATTATCGCCAGAAGCTGGATAGTGTTTTCAAACGTCGTAAAGAGTATATCCGTGCTTCATCGGGGAAAGTGAAATTAGAGTTCAAACCTCAATTGGATAAGAGTTTCAGTCGTGGTTTTACTAATTATTTTCTTTTTGACAGGAATAAGGATATTTTTTCTTTTGATACTCCCAAGTCTTTAGGGGAGGAGATGGGGACAGTGAAGGAAATTCGTGGTAATTATCTTACCGTAGCCGGAATCAAGTCTTTTAATAATGGAGATGGCGTCTGTTTTTTGGATGAGACTGGTAAGTTGCAGGGATTTCGCATAAACCGGGTGGAGAATAATAAGTTATTTCCTCAAGAGATGCCTCGGATAAAGCCCCGTACGATACTTTATCGTAATTTTGATCAGGAATTTGAGAGG
>OAWB01001089.1_pt1 | contig 11068 bp, 9 predicted proteins | sample 1550621 | NCBI WGS metagenome assembly OAWB01 (sample SAMEA2580107, study PRJEB22360) | human gut metagenome | biome: human gut; feature: human-associated habitat; material: faeces | place: Denmark | collected 2008/2010
TACTCCTTTCAGCCAGTATGTGAAAAATCTTTCGATGAGGAACGTTATCGCGATGGAGAAAGGAAAAGAGCGTTGGGGAATGATCGCTGATGATATTTGGGATATGATTCTGGGCAAAGCCGGACGTCTGCCGGGCAAGCTTGCTCCTGAAATTATAGAGAAAGCCGAGAGAGAAGGACGGAAATTCTTTGAGGGAAATCCGCAGGATAACTATCCGGATGATCTTGAGAAATATCGCAAACTAATGAAAGAAAAGAAGTGGGAGACAGGCGAGGACGATGAAGAACTCTTTGAATATGCGATGCATCCGGCTCAATATGAAGCTTATAAGAGCGGAAAAGCGAAAGAGGATTTCTTGGCTGATGTAGCAAAACGCAGGGCTGAGAAAGAGCAGGTGCCCACGGAAGAAGCGAAACCTAAAACACTTACGGTACAGGTAGACGGGCAAGCTTACCGGGTGACAGTTGCTTACGGAGACACGGAACTGCCTGTTGCACCGGCTTCACAACCGTCTGCTGCTGCAGGTGAAGGGAAAGAGGTACTTTCTCCGCTCGAAGGAAAATTCTTCCTGGTAAAGAATGCGCAAGAGACTCCGCTCAAGGTAGGCGATGCGGTGAAAGAAGGTGATGTGCTTTGCTACGTGGAAGCAATGAAAACCTATAATGCCATCCGCGCCGAATTTGGTGGAACGGTAACAGCTATTTCTGCAAATCCCGGTGATACGGTTTCTGAAGATGATGTATTAATGAAGATAGGATGATGAACGGAATATTTGAAAAATTATATGATATGACTGCCTTCAGCAATATTGTTGCCGAACCGCAGTTTCTGGTGATGTATGTCATTGCCTTCGTTCTCTTGTATCTGGGTATAAAGAAACAATACGAGCCTCTTTTATTGGTGCCGATTGCCTTTGGAGGAATGGGAGTGATACAGGCTGACGAGAATGGCATGATCCTGGTGAACGGAGTAATGAAGAATATCTGGGAGATGCCTCTCCATGATATTGCTCATGAATTGGGACTGATGAACTTTGTGTATTATATGCTTATAAAGACAGGGTTCCTTCCCCCGATCATTTTTATGGGAGTGGGGGCCTTGACAGACTTCGGACCGATGCTTCGCAATCTGCGTCTGTCTATATTCGGAGCTGCCGCTCAATTGGGTATCTTTACTGTGTTGTTGGTAGCTATCCTGATGGGATTTACACCCAGTGAAGCAGCTTCTTTGGGAATTATCGGTGGTGCGGACGGACCTACGGCCATCTTTACCACCATCAAGTTGGCTCCGCATCTGTTGGGCCCGATCGCGATTGCCGCCTATTCTTATATGGCATTGGTTCCGGTTATCATTCCACTGGTCGTTCGTCTTTTGTGTACCAAGAAGGAACTGAGTATCAATATGAAAGAGCAGGAGAAGAAATATCCATCGAAAACGGAAATTAAAAACCTCCGTGTATTGAAAATTATTTTCCCGATTGTGGTGACTACGGTCGTGGCTCTGTTTGTACCGAGTGCAGTACCTTTGATCGGTATGCTGATGTTCGGTAACCTGGTGAAAGAAATCGGTGCCAATACTTTCCGTCTGTTTGACGCAGCTTCGAATAGTATCATGAATGCGGCAACCATTTTCCTGGGTTTGTCGGTAGGAGCCACGATGACAAGTGAAGCTTTCCTGAACTGGACGACTATCGGTATTGTGGTAGGAGGATTCCTGGCTTTTGCTTTGTCAATAGCAGGAGGTATCTTCTTTGTGAAACTGGTGAATCTGTTTACGAAGAAAAAGATTAATCCGCTGATTGGTGCTACGGGACTTAGTGCGGTTCCTATGGCCAGCCGTGTAGCCAATGACATTGCTTTGAAATATGATCCTAAAAATCATGTATTGCAATATTGCATGGCCAGCAATATCTCGGGAGTGATCGGGTCTGCCGTAGCGGCAGGGGTGCTGATCTCTTTTCTGTCTTAATCCGGGCTGACCGGTTGCTATTTTGTTTGGCTATATTCTGTTGGCCTTTATTTCCTGGACCATAACAGATCAGGCTGAATCTTAAATAGGAATCTGCATAATTAATTTGTATAAAAGCTTCCGGTTCCTTTTTTTAAAAGAAGGACCGGAAGTTTTTTTTATACTTTATCGTTGAAACATTTGGTATGAATCTTTCATTTTAAGGTTGAGATTGGTGACTTGGACGAGATAGTCTTTAAAGAAATTTTCGGATTGGATCTTGAATCACAAGTTGTAGAATACGGGCATAAAAAAATGTTCCTCCGACCACGCCTGGCCGGAGGAACACACACAAACAAAACAAATAAAAGCAGTCACGATTCGCATCGGGACGCCCCTACACCCGGTATTATAACCGGGATTTATAAATATTGAAAGGGATCAACATTTATTCTTTTGAGAAATCTTTAATTCGTTGCTCTTCTGATAACTGGCATATTAATAATATATTGTCTTTTTCGGCTATGATGTAATCGTTCAGCCCTTGTATGACTACTCGTTTTTCCTGTGAGGCGTGCACCATGCAGTTTCGGCTTTCATACATCCGGATATCCGGTCCTACTGTTGCATTGCCTTCTTTATCTTTTGGCAACAAGGTGTGTAATGCTCCCCAGGTACCTAAGTCCGACCACCCTATTTGGGCAGGTAATACATAAATCTCTTCCGCTTTTTCCATCACTGCATAATCTATCGAGATACTTTCGGCAGTGGGGAATAGCTTCTTCACGCTTTCTTCCTCGCGTTCTGTATAAAAGTCGGGATATATCCGGTCGAAAATCTGAGCTATCCCCGGTGCATATACCCGCATTACGGCTGTGATCGTTCTCACATTCCAAACGAATATTCCTGCATTCCAGAAGTAGTTGCCTGCTGCCAGATATTTTTCAGCAGTTTCTTTATCAGGCTTTTCCTTGAATGCTTCTACGTGGAATATTTCTTTGTCTCTCGTTATCGGTTCACCTGCGGCGATATATCCATATCCGGTTTCCGGACGGGCGGGTTTTATTCCCAATGTGATGATGGCACTGCTTTTATCAGTGAACAAAAGCGCTTTCTCAATCACCCTGCGAAATTCAGTGGTATCGATTACCACTTGATCGGAAGGAGTCACGACAATGTTGGCTTCCGGATATTTCTTTTTTATTTTCCAGCAGGCATACGCAATGCAGGGAGCTGTATTTCTGGGACAGGGTTCTGCCAGTATATTACTTTCCGGGATACCCGGCAGTTGCTCCCGAATAGTATCTCTATACTTTTCCGAAGTGACCACCCACATGTTCTCCTGTGGACAAACATTACCGAATCTCTCTACAGTTAGCTGAATCAGTGTTTTTCCACATCCCAATATATCTATGAATTGTTTGGGACATTCCGGTGTACTCATGGGCCAAAATCGACTTCCTATGCCACCGGCCATAATTACTACATGATTGTTCATTGTTAACCTCTTTCTTTATTTGTTACGTTTGCCGAGCAGTTTCTCTATCCAGCTTAAATCGCCGGTCGGTTTCTGCCTGTCACATAGAACAGGTTCGTATGGCTTTTGTTCATGGATCATCTGGTAGATGGTTCCCCAGTCAGGCAAACCTCCCAGGTTCCGGTCATCAATAAACAGGTCTGCTTTCAGTTTACGGGAGAATCCGTTATGACTCTTTTCTTCTTCCGGATAGTCCTTGTTGACAGAATAGAAAAAGACTCCCCGTTGGCGGCACCATTCAATCGCTTCTTCAAGCAATTCTCCTTCGCGTACGGTCCATAAGATAAGCTTATGTCGCTCCTGAGCCAATATTTTCAGGGTTTCTGTTGCGAATGGAATTTCTTCTCCGATCTTCGGATAGCGGTGTTCTACGATGGTACCATCAAAATCAACAGCAATCGTCATGTGATTAGTGTGTGTGAATTGTGATTATTATTTGTTTTCAGGAATGTATACAATCATTGCATTACATCCCGTTTTGTTTTCATATCCCATCGCTTCCGGTGTCGATTCCGAAATGCGTTCGGGAGAGATGTGATATTTCTCTATCAATATCTTCCGGATGGCTTCCGAACGACGTTTACGCAGCTCCTGATCCGCTTTTTTGTCGGTCAGGTTATCACTGAAAGCAATGATCCGGATACTTGCGTTATTATTCTTCATCCATTCGCCAATTCCGTCTATTTTCTGTCCCTGCTCTTCGCTAACGAATGAACTGAATTCGTCGAACATAATATCGATGGAGAGTGCATCCTTTGGCGGAACAATCATCAGGTTTTGCCCGTCTGTTATTTTCCGGCGTTCCTTTAATTCCTGCTTCATTTGCATTACCTCTTCACAGAGCATCCCTATTTTCTCCTTTATCTCCAGTAGATCCGCTTCCGGTAGATAGAGGGGGTGGATGCTGTTGTCCACGCTCTTCCGATATTTATCTCTGAAAGTATATGCAAGTCCTATTGTGAGGTTGCTTTGCATATAAATTTTGTTGTTCAGTTCTTTGCTGTAGTATTTGGGTAAAACCTTCAATCCCGGTTCTATAAATACGCTGAATTTTCTGTTTACATTGTACGAAGCCTGAATCGAGAAGTTACCCGAAATGGTGTTGACTCTTGTATATTTCGGATCATTGTCCCCAAAGTCATAATAGTTGAAACCGGCACCCAGAATAGCCGCCAGATTAAATCTTTTGAATCCATTGTTTCCTATCAGAGTCAACATATAATCCAGGTTTGCACTGAGTTGCGTGGCTTCTGTGTCATTCCCTATCCGGTTCTTACCGATCTCCGCAGTGGCTCTGAATCCCGAAAGAGGCGTCAGATATACACCTCCGGAGATTTTGCCGCCTGCATATACGTTACCGATTGTCTTGGTCAGCCATTCTCCATTCAGGGCACCGGATACAAACCAATTTCCTCTTTCAAACTTTTCCCTGGCGTTTGGCTGTTCCTGTGCCTGTAAGTTACAGGTTGTCAGCAGCAGTACTGCCCCAACGATCCATCTGTTTTGTTTCAATCCCAATATATTTGTCATGGTTGTGTTATATTAATACGACATTGATTGATGCAATCTGTTTCTTTTTGTTTCCCGGACCGGTCACAACAATCGAAGTGATATAGAATTTATCTCCTTTCTCCAGTTGTCTGATCAGTTCCATTTGCCTGGCCGAGAATTTGTTCCCGGTGTTGGGTATTGAAGTTACCGCTTTACTGCTTCCTTTGATCAATACCATTTCAAAGCTGCTGATCTCGTAGTTGGCTTTCGGACCATCGCTGATTGAAGCTCCCAGCTGTGTCATGTTGGATACCAGCCGTTTGTTAATGGGCACATTTCCCCGGTATTGCACCGTTCTCCCGTTTTCATCCGTGCAGAGTATATAAGGTGTCGGATCGGGCAGTGCCTTTACGGTATACCGGTATTCGGCCAGTTGCCTTGCCACCCCGTTTTTTATCTGTGTGGCGGTAACTGTCGCTGTCTGTGCTTTTTCGTCGGGAACGGCTATGCAATGGTTTCCTCTTTTGAGTATCTTTCCGTTCGTCATCCGGAATGTCACCTCGTTGAACGGTATTCCCGCAGTCAGTATATTTAGCGGGTTTTCATAGTCGGTATACAAGATACTTGTTAAGGCGGGTGTGATCTGTACTACAGGCAGGTCCACCGTTCCATCTTTATTTACTATCATCTGGTCTTCATTGATGAATACAAAAGCTCCGCCTTTTCCATCTTCTGCCTCTTCGTACAGCAGTGACCGATATACTTCATTCACGCACAGCAACACCTCTTCCTGCATTTTATTGATAAATGTCACTCCACCGATGGCAGGAAGATAAGAGAAGGTTTCCTTTTCCCAGGATATTCCGGTACCCGGACTTTCCGTATTGAGGTAAGTGCCTACCAGTTGTCTGTGTGCATCATTCTTGATCAGCGATAAAGCGTCTTCTTTGAATGTATCCAGTGAGAGCCTGAGTGCTTTCCCTTTCCCCCCGGTGACCGACAGAAATACCTCCGGCACAGCGTTCAAGTCATCTTTTGCCTTTAGCTTGCCGGCTTCATATTTCTCTTTGTCCGCTTTCCGGGCGATATCTTCTTTCAGTTCCTCCAGTGTATCCATTAGTTTTCCTGCCGCCGCATCTATGTTCTGTGCAGATAAAGCTGCTTTATCATTTCGGCTGTTAATTCTTTCCAGTAAAGTCCGGTTATATTCTTCCAGCTTTTTTATTTGTGGAAGGTAGTCGTTGTTCATTCGTCCATACCCCTCTAAGACATCCGACGATATATTGATGGCCAGCATAGCAATCAATACCACGTACAGCAGGTTAATCATCTTTTGCCTTGGCGGCAATGTATATTTAGCCATGTCTCTTCGTCTTATTTCCCGGTTTTTACATTCATGGCATTCAGCATCTGACTATATTGCTTGTTCAGTAATTCTATGTATGCTGCCATTTTTTCTGTCTCCTTTTTCAGTTCCTCCGAATTCATCTCGTTCAACGACTTAGCGTGTTCCGTCATTCCCTTTATTTGCGCTTCGTACGTTTCATTGAGTTTACACACGTTGTTTTCCAGTCTTTTCAGCTGCTGTATGTACTTTTCTGTCATCAGTGTATCCGATACTCCTGTATGGGGATTTATGTTTGCGTTTTTATCATTCAATAGCGGAAACACCCTTTCCCATTTGTACTCTCTAGCCGGTTCGTCAAATCCGGAGATGAAGAAGATGAATACCTCCGTAAATAATCCGATCATTAAAAACAGATTATCATAAGGCATGTGAGCGATTTTGAATACGGCTCCCAAAATAACCAGACAGGCTCCCCAGCAATAACAGAGGTTATAGAAACGTTTTCCTGTTCTGCTCGATAAGAATTTACTTAATTTCATTGTAGTCAATCCGTTTTTTTGATTTCACCACGGAGTTTACACAGATCGTTTCACGGATTAGTCTCGTGGAATGATCTGTGCTAATCTGTGGTCAATTTTATGCTATTAGAATTTGTATATCACACCTACGGTCATCATTCCGCCGGCAAACACATCATCTTTGTTTTCGATGTCATAGAACTTGGTACTGATTTTGATTCCCGGTTCAGCAAAGATGCTCAGATGCGAATTCAGCCTGAAAGCAGCTTGCAGAGAGAAGTTACCGCTCATGGTATTCGTCTTTGACAGTCTGGGATAATCATCACCAAACGAATAGTAGTTGTACCCTAATCCGAAAATGGCGTTCAACCGGAATTTTCTGTCTTCGTCGGTATAATTCTTCATCAGGTTCACCAGGATATCCGCTCCGGCACCAACTGTCACGGCATTGTATCCGCCTTTCAGCCATACGTTGCCGGCTTCTGCATCGACGCGCAGACCGATGATCTTGTTTAACCACACGCCGCCGGAGACTTTCCCTCCCAATATGTTGTTTGCCGAACCATTTAAAGCTGTGACCCCGTTAATACCTCCCGATACAAACCATTCCGGTTTGAATGGATTATCCTGTGCCTTTACATTTCCGAATAGCAGCAGCAATCCGGCCAACAGCAATCCTGTTTTTATATTATTCAGCTTCATGATTTATTTATTTTTTAGTTAGTGTTTATCGGACAACTTTTAAATCTTACCTCCCGAGTGCTGGCTTGCTTCCACGTTGGTGTAAGTAATCTGCATTCCTGTATAGAATTTCAGGGTGATGGTCACTGTTCTTCCGCCACTGATTTTGAATGTATATGTCTTTTCGCAATATTTAGCCTAATTCAGGTAATAAAGGATATGGTTACCGCTGATACCCGCTATCAGTTCGTGAGCCACTTTATAAGTTCCCGTCGTTCCTTCCTGCGCTTCAATGGCACTGTTGATCGTCGTGGCCATGCCTTGGGCATCCGCAGCGTCTACGCCTGCATTCATCAGCGCCTTTTCCGGACTGACGGTATATTCCCATCCGGCCGTAGCCTCAAAGTTGATTTTGTATTCCGGAATGGCAGTCATATTGCCTTCATTGCTTTTTTTCTCTTCCTTGTTTGTCTCGCCTACCAGTTCTTTTCCTGTGGTCTTGCTACTCTTGACGCGCATCGAATATTTTCCGGACAGTGATGCGCCTGCGGGCAATGTGAACTTATAGCTGTTCGTTTCCGAGTCATAAATGGCATCTGCCACTTTGTTCCAGTTTTCTCCGGCCCTTGTGGTTGTTTTCTGATTGTACACTTCCACATTTTCGAACGTTGTATGTTCCGAAGCTTTGTTTATGATTGCCAGTGTTACCGGTTTGGCCAGAGTGACCTCTTTGGCTGTTTCCACTTCGATGTTTGCGATCGCTACCGGAGTCTCCACATTATTTCCCGGTGTCACGGTTGTTGTCACGGCAGCCGGTTCTTCATACGGGGTCACGCTTACGGTTGTAGTTGTTTCTATGGCTTTGGGAGGAATAATTACAGCTGCTTCTGCCTGAGAGATATTGCTGTCTCCTTTATCGGTTACCACCACTTCTTCTTCCGCATCGGCCTTCACTTCTTTTTCCGGAGCTTTCTTGCTTAATTTCACACTCAGACTCACCATACTGCGGTTTGCCGCATTGTCTGCGATGGTTGCCGTTGCATTGTCTATGCTCATATACCCTTCTTTGCTGAATGTCACGGTGTACACCTTCTTGCTGTCCACTGTCAGTTTATAAGCCCCTTCCGCATCCGTCGTAGCCGTTACTTCACCGGCTTTCACTTCTACACCGGACAGCGCGGTCGTTCCTTCCGTCACTTTACCTGCAATGTAGTATTCTATTGTTTTTTCGGCAGGATCCACTACAATTTCCGGTTTCTTCTCGTCTTCTCCGAAAGAGCATCCGGTTGTTCCCAAGGTCGTTGCCATCAGCAACACACCTATCTTAAATAAGTCACTCTTTTTCATAATCATTTTTGTCATTAAGAAAATATTAAAACTGTTTTTTGTTTCTCTCTTTTTCGATACTTTTTATCAGGAAATGCCGTATATATTCCGGCTGAAAGAATCCGTTGCTCCGGTTTTCTGCCGGTCGTGTCTGATAGGTATATCCCATTTTCCTATCGGCATACTCGCCCCACGACACCATGCTATATTCGGCGGCAAAAAACTCAGCCGGCTTCATCCTGACAGCATGATTCCGGTTCCATTTCTTTCCGGGCAGGGGGATGGCAAAATGAAATCCTCCGTTAACTTCTCCTTCCACATACATGGCATACACTCCTACGGCATACTCTCCGAAGTGGCGTGTGCAGTCTCCTCTCAGCCCATAGTCTCCATACAAATATCTTCCGGCCTGTAGGTCGAGTTGAGTATTGAATTGCGGTACATAGAGCGAACCTTTCACGGCTGCATTGATTCGTTGACGGGTACCGATATACCATCCGTCGTCCGTGATGGCCGAGTATCCGGTTGTGCCTATCTGCGCTCCCAGCTCCACCCGTCCGTTGCCGGTACGATATTTCACTTCAGCCTGTGCTCCGATCCGATGATCGGTGAAGTTGCCTGCCACGATGCGGGCCAGAAAATTATTCCGGAACCTTATTTCCTGTGAAATCGTCATTACCCCCGGACGTATCTTTTTGTATTCGCCCTTCATATTGGTTGCGATGGGGAAGACCACCTGTGCCGTTGCTTTCGCTCCTTTCCACAAGTCCATTTCTACAGCCGGCGACAGATTGACTCTGTATGAATACAGTTTATCGAAAGTGGAGTTTTCCAGTGACACTTCCGGATACAGGACGATGTCCGCTTTCCATGCCGAGCGGTTGATCACCCCTGTGCTTCCTTTCAATAGTCCCATAGGGCGGTCGGTATCATAACTCATCTCCATCCGTTCGTACACCTCTTTCAATGAAATCCCACCGGATTTATAGCCCGCTATCAACGTATCCGGCAGACTGATGCTGAGTTGCGGAATACCGTTTCCGTCCAGTGCCACCAGTTCCAGGTTGCCGTTGCCCATCCCTTCCATTCCTGCGATGATTGCTTTTCCCACTCCGCGGTAGGTTCCTCTGTATACATTGTCCTCAAAGGCGGCAACAGTCGTTCCTCCCGTTTCAATGGTCCGGATATTTTCCATACCCAGCTCCCTGAGCTTTTGGGCGACCTGTGCATGGACAGTGATAGAGGAGGAGAGGAGCAGGCCGATTATTATTGTCAATTGTTTCTTCATACAGCTTAATGGATTAAGACACATTCATATCGTATTCCTCCGGAGATACATTTAAATTCGCGGGTAAACACGTTCAGTGAGAGATGTTTCCACAACTTTGCGGCTGCTCCTACATTGAATCCGTCGGAGTCATATTCGGCCATGATGGACAGTGGCTTGCAAAAAGAGGGAGTATAGCTGAGGCCGCCGAATATGCCGTCCTGCAAGGTATACTTGTTTTTACTTAATGGATAATAATATCCTACGGTTGCTGCCAGCCGGTGTTCGCCTATCATGAAACTTTTTGTGGCCACTCCATATACGGATGCGAAATAATTGTATCCTTTATCTTTGAACGGATCGTTACTGCCAATGACAATTGCCGGCCAGTATTTACCCTCTTTCAGCGGGCGGAGCCTTACAGATAACGATCTGTCTTGCTGATTGAATTTAGGCTTCTTAGCCATGTAGTCACTTTTCAGCAAGATGCAACGGTAATTCAATTCCAGGAATGAAAAGAAGGTGATGTTCACGAAATAGTTTCCGGAGTTGTATTTAAAAGGATTCAGTTCTTCAGGCAAATAGTTACCGCCGATCATGAAGGTACCTGTCTGTTGCATCTCGGCGGTCGGAATGTTCATCATTCCTGTTGTCCCCATGGTATACTGTGCCTTGATTCCTGATGTTATCATCATTACACAGACCGTTAATACTGCTTTTTTTAGCCTCATTGATTGATGTTATATAGAGAATTTTTCTTTGGTGATGTTCCACAGGAACAAGGCATTCCCGATGATATACCGGCGCCACATGCGCCTAGGCTCTTTGATCAAGCGATACAGCCATTCCAGTCCGTGCTCTTGCCACCGGACCGGAGCACGTTCCACCGTACCCGCAAAGAAGTCGAATACCGCTCCGATAGTTCCTATATCTCCGTTCACCTCCAGTGCATC
>OAWB01001091.1_pt1 | contig 11064 bp, 9 predicted proteins | sample 1550621 | NCBI WGS metagenome assembly OAWB01 (sample SAMEA2580107, study PRJEB22360) | human gut metagenome | biome: human gut; feature: human-associated habitat; material: faeces | place: Denmark | collected 2008/2010
GCAGACCGCTGTGACGGAAATCCGCGGCGGAAATGCCTTGTCCGGTGACATATCATACGCAGGAACCTTCCGCTCCTCAAAGCGCTCATCCAGCGCCTTCAGCTCCAGCATTTTTGGGATTTGCCGCCATGTGAACATCCGGCGCATCAGTACCAGAATGGCGAAAGGATAGGCCTTGAGCGTTTCGGCGGGGCATTTTTCCAGCGCGTCGAGTACGTCCTCGGGCTTCAGCGACGCAAGCAAAATGCCCGCATCGCTGCGGATGACGCGCAGCAGCGCGTCGTAATTCTCGCTCTTCCTGTAAGCGGCAATGGCATGGAGATACTGCCGGTGCTGCTCATACCAGAGGCCGAAGCGCTCCCAATAGAGCCGCTGTGTTTCAGCTTCCATTGCCAAGAAGCAACATTCGGCGCACTCCTTCATCATGTGGTGAAAGCGATAGGTCACACCGTCCGGCAGGTGCGTGACAAAGGCGTTCTGCTCCGTCAGCACAGAGAGAATTTGCCCCGCGTCCCCGTTGCCTGTGACGCACTGCGCCATTTCAACGGTAAATTCATCAGCAAGTCCCATGACAGCGAGAAACTCCCGCTGTTTTTCCGGAAGGGGATCGATCATGGCGGCGGTAAAGGTGGCGTAGATGTCAGAATCGCGGCTGGGTAGCACGCCGCGCTCGGAGAGCGTTCGCAGATTCAAATATACGGCGGAGAACCAACCCTCGCTGGAATAGAGAAGGCTTTCGATCTGCGCTTCGGAAAGCGCTGTTCCGCAGCGATGGGCATAGACGGCGAGCTCCGTGTGGTTCAGGCGCAGCTGCTCCGTGCCGATCTGATAGACCTTTGCTCCCAGCCGCACCGTCTCCGCAGCGGGCAGAAAACGATCCCGGCTGGCGACGATCAAATGCACATTGATGGGCAGCCTGTTTGCAAGCATACAAAGAAACAGCGAGGCGCGTCTGTCCGTCAGCAGGTGGAAATCGTCAATGAAGATGTAGCAGGATGTTTCCCCCGCCAACACATGGCAGAGGTCATCCACCAGCAGTCCGCCGCCCGCTGCGTCCGTGGGGCAGGGGTATTCCCGCAGAAAGGGGAAACCTGCGTGGGCAAACGCCTCCTGTACGCTTTTCCAGAAGATGGCGAGGTTGCCGGAGTATATGCTGATGCGGATGATTTTCAAGGTTTCCGCCTTGGCGCGCTCACCCAGATACCAGTTCACCGCCGTGGTCTTTCCGTAGCCCATGGGCGCGACCACGGTCGTCATAGCGCAGCGGGAAATCGGCCGCAGGCTCTCTTGCAGCCGCTCAGATATGTAAATGGTATTCAGGTTCCATTTCGGTTTTGGCATGGTCAACACCTCCGTACGAGTAACAATCTGTACAAATATTATATACAAATATCTGAATCGTTTCAAGCGTAGACGGCAAGCGAACAGGGTTGTTTCATGAACTATCCATGAGCAGATCTAACTTATTACAATCTTGTTATCACATCTCTCATTTTGTTTCCAATTAATTAGCCCTGTAAAAAAGCGCAAACTAACTCTATATCCCTTTACAGGACTTTTTTTCAGTGGTATTCTTTCTATATAGTCAATACAGACTGGCTATCCCTTGAAATACATACCGTTCCCGCAAGGCGGCATTGTCACAAAAGCAGTCCATCATTTCTGTCATTATATCTGCCAGACCTGTCTCGTACATCGCCAGGCGTAAGATGTTGTATGCGTATTTTCTGATGAGTGACAGGTTGTTTCGGGACTTTTTGGCTGGCGAACGATCTTCCCTGAATGTATCGTCCAGCACATGATGGAGCCGGTTCTCTATTGACCAGTGCATTCTTTTTATGCTTCCCAACTCCTCTGCCGTAAGGATCAGGTCTGATATCAGTGCCGTACACTGGACATCTTTCCCAGTCCCCTCTTCGGCAGAAGGAGCCGGGACTCTTCTGGAGCCTTTTTCCAAAAACTCTTCCTTTGATGGAGTTACATCATTCCCATGGCTGTCTTTTTCGCTGGGTATTCTTACCTGCTTGATCCGCCCAATACTTTGAACGTGCGGCCATTCTTTTTGGCTTTTGGTCAGATTTGAGGCATCTTTACATATCTGGCAAGTCCTATACTCATTTCTGTCCCGGTTTTTTTCTATCCGGATGATTTCTTCATATTTCTCAAGATACTCCCTCATCCCAGAATCCAAAACTTCGCCTTTTTTCCTTTGGACATCTGCCGCCTCCAGTTTATCCATGAACGTATGAATCTCCTCATAAGCCTCTGGCTGGTTTTTCTTTACTGTCAGCGCAAAATGTCCTCCCTGTTCATGAATCTGTTCCATGATTGCAGTCTGTGTCCCAACAGCATCAATCGTTACAATGCTCCCACTGATATCCAGAAGCTTTAATAATTCAGGAATCACCGTAATCTCATTCGTCTTTGAATCTACCGGAAGCTGTGCAAGCATCAGTCCCCGAACCGTTTCTACTACATTCAGCAGCATCGGGGTTGTCTCACCTTTCGTTTTTTCCGTTGCACCACACAAGGCTTTCCCATCAACAGCAAGATGGGTATTCCTGGAGTCCACAATCTCGCCGACCCACTCCATAAAAGCATACAAAGCTAATTCCTCATCAATGCCACACAGCATCCGGGTAATGGTGGAAGGTGAGGCAATCCCGTATTTTAATTTCATATGTTTCCGCAGCTCTTCCAGATGGGTTTTGCACCATTTCAGGCTCCTGCGGATCGTTGTCCGGCCACAAAGGAATCCGAGGGTGACACATACCAGCATTTCTGCAAGATCGTGTCTTTTCTCTCTGCCGCATCGATAATCCGGAATCTGTCTGAAATAATGGATCAGCTTTTCTGTCAGAACCGTCCTTTCAGCACATTTCCAATGCCACCTGTATTTTCTCCAGAAGTCCCTGCTGTTCCTCATTAATTTTTGAAATGATTTCCGTTTTATCCAGGCATACTAAATAGATAGTCCCTAACTGACGTAATTCTTCCAGACTAATGCCCCGTTTTTTATAGATTCTGCGGGACAGGGACGCTGTCTGGGCTGCAAACTGATATCGGAAATCTGATTCTTTTTTCATCATCCGTGTTTTTTGGATATAAGAGGTTGGGGACTGTTTTAGAAGAATAATGGAAAGTACATCCTGCCAGTCATCCCCCAACGGTTTTTTCCAATCATCCGGACACAGCTCCCAGACGGCTTTTGAAAATCCGTATTCCCATACTTCTGCATCTGTTAAATCTACTTTTCTTTTATTGCTTTGTATCACTCCTTCCGGAGTAATCACACCGATATAAGTATCTACTGGCTGCGGATACTTTTTTCCTTTCACGCGTCGGGATGTTCTTTTATAGAGATAATACGAATCGCCTCTTTTCTTCACGGTAGTTCCTTTTGTCCGATGCTTCTGAACCCAATCCGGGTACTTTTTCTCAGTTACTGGCATAACATCCTCCTTTCCATATAGGTAGAATACACCTATACTATATAGATAGTATACCTCTACAAGAACAAAAAGTCGAGAGTTACACATGTTTTGTATAACATGCATAACCCTCGATAATATCTGATCTTTTTATCTTTTAAAAAATCATTCATGAAACAACCCTGCACCAATGACGTGTTTGGTGTAACGAATCGTGTGCTTCGCCTTGCCCTTTTCTCCGACCTCTGCTAAAATGGAAACAGAAGAAAATACACAAAGGTGGTTTGTCAATGGCGGTTAAAAAAATTGAGTTGGAAGAAGTAGCGGCACTCACAAAAGAATTGTTCCACGCCCACTATGCGGGGGACTTAGAGCAATGGTTTTCCTACCTCTGCCCGGACAGCGTTTACCTCGGCACGGGAGAGCCGTTACTATTTGGCGGCGACGCAATCAGGGAACATTTCAAAGGCTTTTCTGGGAAAGCCATCAACATCATACAGGAAGAATATTTCCCGCTTTCTTTGAGCGACAATGCAGTGCAGGTGTGCGGACAGATTTTCTTGGAAAGTTTGGAGAAGTCTTTTCGTATTATCAACCGTTTCACAATCAGCTACCGTATCATCGGCGGGGAATTAAAAATGGTACACCAGCACAATACCTATGAATATATGCAGCCCAGTGAAAGCAGAATTCTGAACTTAGATATGAATACCATGCAGTTTGTCCGCAGTCTGCTTTTGGATCGTCCCTCCGGGCGGCGTATGCCGGTACGCAGCGGGACACAGACCATTTTTGTCAATCCGAATACGGTTTTATATGTACAGAGCCAGCGCAGGAAAACCGAGTTCGTCTGTATTGACAGAGTGATCTCCTGCAACAGCTCCATTGGGGAGATTGGAATGGAACTGCCGGATTTCTTTTATCCGCTTCGCCGTGGCTATCTGGTAAACACGCTGTTTATCGTGGCAATCCGGCGTTTTGAAGTGGAATTGATCTCTGGGATCTGTATTCCCATCCCCGCATTGACCTACCAGCAGGTAAAGCAGGATTTACTGAGGAAACAGTCTTTGCCTCCCCTTAATCTTTCAGACAAATAAAATCAGGCGATATGCCAAAACGCATACCGCCTGCGGCGTTTCCTTATCCTTCCACCGGGATTTCCCCGACAAAGTTATAAACGATTCGGACTTCCTGCACTTTCTGCCCGTCAATCTTTTCGACTTCTCCCACCAGAATCTTGCCGATGAGCCGGTTCAGCACCGCTTCATCCAGTTCTTCAATAGCTGCATAGCGCCGGATTTCTTTAATGAAGGTGCGGACTTCATTTTCCTGTTCGTCAGAGTGGCGCATCATCAACATCAGGTCTTGCGGACGATTCTGGTTGGCTTCCTGCTCCTGTTCCAATGTTGCTGTCAGCTTCATAAAACGCTGCTCGGTCAGGATTCCTTTTGCCTTATCGGTATATAGGTTCAGGAACATCTCATCAATTTCACGATTCCTGCTTTCCAGTCGTTGACATTCCTTCTGTGTCTGGGAGGCATCCAGAAGATACCGCCGTTCCATCCGGCTGCTCAACCGCTGATAAAAGGCGTCGGCATCTTTGAGAGCAGTCTTTGCCAGCTCCTGAATGTCATTCAACACAAGGTTATATAAATCTCTGGCTTCGATCTTGTGGCTGGTACAGGCGTTCTTGCCCAGCCTGTTGTAGGTCTGGCAGATATAATACGCCTTATCAATCGGTTCCCGCTGTTCGCCGGTAAAACGGTTCTTTCCGGTTCTGCCAACCTTTTCATACCGCACCTGCATGGACTTTCCGCAGGTCGCACAATAAATGATACCGTGGAACAGGTTATAAAAGGGGCAGGAGTTGCCCTTCATAATAGTTGGTCTGCGGTCAATGATTTCCTGCACCTGCTCCCATTCTTCCGGGGAGATGATTGCTTCATGGCAATCCTCAATGATTTCCCAGTCCTCACGGGGGATAATGTCATAGGTGTTGGAGCGAATCCCTTTCTGATGTGTCCGGCAGACCAGATGTGCGCCCTTATAAAAGGGATTTCGCAGGATATAGCTGATCCTTGCACTTCCCCATGAATAGTAATTTACATCACATTCTGTATTGCTTTTTACTCTGATGATCGGGACTTTATCATCCATGAGCTGTTTTGCGATCCGCATACAGTCCCAGCCATCCAGCGCCATACCATAGATTTTACAGAAGAAGATCCAGCAGATATTCGATATATGGCTGCCTGTGCAGCGCCTCCACAAACAAAGGACTCCAGCCGTCCTCCGGCTGTTTGGGCGCATATTCTTCTTTCCATCGTTCCAACAAATGCCGGTAATCACACAGTACCCGAAAGCATTTCTGCTCCGCCTGCCGGTATCGCATTTCCTCGCTGATTTTTCTACTGATCATTCTTTTTTGTGGCGGATTGTGACCTTTACGGTCAAAGCTGATCGAGAAGTCCTCTGCCAGCTTTAAGGCAGCTTCTTTACTGCTTAGTCCAAAAAGGCGGGAAGTGAAATCAATCACATCTCCATCTGCCTGACAGGCAAAAACAATGGTAACCGTCTGTCCACCTTCATACTGGGATGCCGGTCATCGTGAAACGGGCAGCAAGCCATCCCGTTACGTCCTACTGAAATTCCATAAACCAAAGCAGCCTGCCTTGTGGTAACAGACTGTTCTACTGCTTCAAATACATTCGTTTCTTCTACCTCCAAACAATGCAAAAGGCATCCGGTTTCCATAGAAAATCAGATGCCTCACAATTCCATATCCTGTTTTCTTGTTGGAGCGATCCGTCCTTCACGCTCCCAGCGTTCCCGGTTCTCCCGGTCAGCGTCCAGTTTGCCTTGCGCCAGCTTCTCTTTGCCACAATGTCAAGTGATGAATTAAAAAAACAGGTCACTATCAAAGAAATTTATCTTTCATAGCGTACCTGTTTTTTGAACCTTAAGCTTTCTTATACACAAAAAGCCTGAGAGAACTTTTAAAGAACTCTCAGGCTAAATCGCCTAATTTAATCTCCACCCGGCGCTTTGTCGTTGTAGATCCACCATACGATGGTAAAGACCGTTTTTGTTCATCAGTTCTGCCGGCGTTCCTTCTTCCGCCACCCTGCCATCTGCCAGAACAATAATTTTATCGGCTGGCTCCTCCACTGTACGCATCCGGTGAGCGATCACCAATACTGTCTTTCCGACCAGCAGACGGGAAAGTGCCCCTTGAACCTTTGTTTCATTTTCCACATCCAGACTGGCAGTTGCCTCGTCAAGGAGGACGATGGGTGCGTCTTTCAACAAAGCTCTTGCAATAGAAATACGCTGCCGTTCACCGCCAGAAAGCTTCGCTCCGTTCTCTCCAATGGGGGTGTTGTAGCCCTGGGGAAGCCGATGGACAAACTCATCGCAGTTGGCCGCTTTGGCCGCAGCCCGCACTTCTTCATCCGTTGCGCCACGCTTACCAAGACGAATATTTTCCATCACTGTATCATCGAACAGCACCACATCCTGAAACACCATAGAATAATCCCGCAGCAGTACCTCTGGGTCTACGGTAGAAATATCCACACCTCCTACGCGGATCACTCCTTTGGAAATGTCCCACAGCCTTGCAGCAAGCCGGGCGCAGGTACTTTTACCGGAGCCGGAAGATCCTACCAACGCTGTGACTTCGCCCTCTTTAGCAGTAAAACTCACATCATGCAAAACTTCTTTCTCATCATAGGAAAAACCCACATGCTCAAAGACAATATCATACCCCTTTGGCTCAAATTTTTCCGCGCCTTCTGCTGTGGGAGTGTCATAAATTTCATTCATACGGTCAGCCGACACCTGAGAAACAAACATTTCCGCAATAAGCGCAAGACTTTGATCAAATGGTGCATAGACACGGGTAATAACAAGCAGGAACAGGAACAAAAGCATGAAATCAATGCTACCGGACAATATCAAATTCGCACCTACAAGAATGGTTGTTGCCACGCCCAGCCGCATGATAACGCTCGCGGCATTTACAAAAAGGCCAGTTCCCAGTTCACCCTGAATCGTAACCCGTTCATGTTCGTCAATTTTCTGATTCAGTCCGTTTAGATACCGTTCCTCCTGGTTTGTGGCACGAATCTCTCTAACATTTTCTAATGCTTCCTGAATACCATCTGATACCCGAACAGCAGCTTTTTTCGTCCGTTCTGCATTGCAGGCAGCAATCTTACGGCTGCCAAACAGCAGACCAAAAGCTACCGGTACACCCCACAGACAAGCAATCGCCAATCGCCAGTCGTAAACAAACAGGCACACGGCAATGATTGCTGTAGAGATGTAAGCGCCATACAGATACCCCAGCACATGAGACCAGACATGTTCCATCCGATTTACGTCTCCCATAATGGTCTCGGTTAAGTCTGCTAAATCCCGTTTGCCAAAATACCCCAGAGGCAGTTTACGAAGCCGTTCTGCCAGACTGAGACGTGTAGTTTTGATCTCATTATATACCAGCCCATAGGTAGCTTTGTATTGCTGTAAATGGGTCACGAAGGACAGGAGGATAAAGAGAACCAACGCCCCGATGACAAGCACTGAACCGGGAAGCGGACTTCCTTCTGTCAAGATTCCCATAAAACCAGACATTACCAGATACAGAATGCTGACGCCGCCCATAACAACCAGATTCACGATCACTGTCCAGAATGTGCCTTTCTTTGTGTTCCGGACACCCTGATCGGTCAGGGCATATTTTCGCTGAAACTTCTCTCCAAACATTTACTCAGCCTCCTTTTCGCTGGTGATTTTCCACTGAACTGCCTTGTTATAGTCAGTCCACATCCGGGCATACAGACCGCCCGAAGCAGTCAGTTCCGCATGAGTACCCTGCTCGGCAATGTGCCCTTCTTCAAGAACGATAATCTTATCAGCGCCTACAACAGTGGATAGACGATGGGCGATCATAATAACAGTGCGGCCTTTTGTCAGTGTAGCAAAGGCTTTCTGAATCAGCACCTCATTCTCAGGATCGGCAAAAGCGGTTGCCTCGTCAAGAACCACAATGGGGGCATCCTTCAAAATGGCTCTGGCCAGTGCGATGCGCTGTTGTTCACCACCAGAAAGATAGGTTCCTTCGGTGCCGATCTGTGTATCAAGACCATCTGGCAGTTTATCAAGAATATCCTTGCACTGGGCAGCCATTAGCGCAGCCATCACCTGTTCTCTTGTCGCTTTCGGGCGGGAGACCCGGACATTTTCCAAAATAGAGGCTTTGAACAAACGGTTATTCTGGAATACAAAAGCCACCTGATCCATAAGGACATGAGGATCAATCTGGGCAACATTTACTTCACCGACTTCCACCACACCGGATGTCGCATCCCAAAAACGTGGAATCAAGCTGGCTGCCGTTGTCTTTCCGCCGCCAGACGGACCCACCAAAGCCACGGTCTGACCTGGCTGTGCTGTGAAGGACACATGAGAGAGAGCAGGGCTTTCCGCTCCGTTATAAGTAAAACTCACATCCTTAAATTCTACTTTATTACTACGAGGGGTCTGCGGGTGACTGGGTGCTTTCAGGGTAGGTGCCTCCATCACCTGATTGATACGTCCCAAAGCGGTACTGGCCAGCATAATGCCGGAGGAAGCAAACATTATTTTTGCAAGCGCAGTAGAAATGATGGCTGAAAATACGGCATAAAAAACGAAATCAGAAACAAATCCAGCAAAACTGCCGTTTGCCAGTGCGCTTGGAGCAAGGAACAGCGCCACTGGAACCAGAAACACAAAAGCTCCTTCGGTAAAAGTTAAATTGACAGACTGAGGAACACGGCATACATCTGCCTGATAATGTTCGGCTTTGTTGCTGTAATCTTCAATCGCCTCCTGAAACGCCTTGAACGAGTAGACCGTCTGCTGGAATATTTTAACTACAGGAATCCCTCTTACATATTCCGTTCCCGCTTTCGTCATGCGATCCTGAGCCGCCTGATATTCCGCCATCAGCTTGGCATTTTTACCTCCCATCATGGAGAACATGGCAATTACTGAAATGACCGCCGACAAAAAGCAGGCTGCTCCCATGCGCCAATCAAAGAGAAACAGTAGAACCAGCATCGACAAAAACAACACGATAGTACCTACAATGTCTGCCAGATTATGTGCCAGCAATGTTTCGGTGTCGGCTGCCGCAGCATCCAGCCGCCCGCGAATCAGACCGGAAGCGTTGGAATCAAAAAAACCCAGCGGAGCCTTCATTATATGAGCAACTCCTTGCTTTCGTATGTTGGAAGCTGTGCGGAAAGCAGCTAGGTGGGTACACATCAGACCTGCAAAATACAGGATAATACCGCCTACCGCAAAAGCAAAAGCAATCCAGCCGTATTTGGATATATTCTGTGCCTGCGTCCACTCTGGTGCTGCGGCAATTAAATTCCGGGCTGTCAGCCAGATGCAGATGTAGGGAGCCATGCTGAAAAGCATGGACAACGCCGATAGAGCCAGACCTAAAAAGGTCAGGCCTCTGCGGCTGCCTGCATAATCCAACAGGACAGCCACATCGTTCTTTTTTTCTTGTTTCATTAAATGACCTCCTTATAGTGAAATTATATGGTTAGTTTAGGCTAACTCAAAGTTAAAAAAATAGGGGATACTCTGTGACGCTCTGCTCATTAGAGAGAGCAGAGCGCCCCCGATCTATCGTCATCGTATCCCATGTCATGGCGACATCAGTTTTAGCCATCCGGCAGTATAAAACTCCCGGAGTTGTTCCACATCCCGCAAGGCCTGTTCCTGCGGAATATCGTGAACCACAATCTCAACAAGACCGCCCAGCATACCACTGGCAATGATATGACACAGAGACGGGCTTAATTCGGGGATGCTGTATCCCAAGCGGCAGAGTGTCTCCATGTACCTAAAGGTGCTTTCCACTTCCAGTTCCACCATGTTATGAATAAAGTTTTCATAGGAGGTGCCTTCTGCGCCGCAAAACAGCAGCTTTACCGGTTCCCTGTGCTGGCAGACATATTCCACCATCCAATGAATGTAAGCTCCTGATTCCACGCCCATATGTTCCGGTTGCTCCTCTGCGGGAAGTTCGGAAAAGGAAATATGCGCATTCACATATTTGCTCATCAAAATAGCGGCATGCGGTTCTACAATGGAGGCAAACAAAGCCTCCTTACTGGAAAAATAGCCGTAAAAGGCTCCTGTGGTTACTCCGGCGTGTTTCACGATCTGCCGCAGAGAAGCCCCGAGAAACCCTTTTTCTAAAAACTCATCCAAAGCAGTCTGTTGTATTTTTTCTAATGTATCTGGTGCTTTTGATTCCAAGATGTCCTCCACATAACAGTGCTATGTAACGATGTTATAATACAGCAGACAGATACGTTTGTCAAGACTAATAGCAGTTTTTTAATAAATCAAGTTTTATTCATAAAAACGACTTCTGTTCGCCACCAATGTCAAGTGGTAAACTCAATTTGTGCTGTGGAAAGATAGTTGGGTGAGAATCCGCCGCAGCGGTTGAAAAATTCATGATCCGATGTTATACTGTTGGTTAGATATTCCTAACTACTGATAGCAATCACTAGTAGCGAAAAATCGGAAGTTGAAAGGGGGAACATTGCAATGAACTTTTTTG
>OAWB01001096.1_pt1 | contig 11005 bp, 8 predicted proteins | sample 1550621 | NCBI WGS metagenome assembly OAWB01 (sample SAMEA2580107, study PRJEB22360) | human gut metagenome | biome: human gut; feature: human-associated habitat; material: faeces | place: Denmark | collected 2008/2010
TTTTTCCTTTATGATTTTCCTGTTTCCGCTCATGAGCTTATAGTATCCGGGCAGCATCAGCAGACACATAACCGTGGAAGCGGTCAAACCGCCAATGTTTACAATTGCCAGTCCCTGGGTCATATTTCCTGAGTTTCCGATAGCCATGGCCATGGGAATCATGGAAATGATTGTTGTCAGGGTTGTCATAAGAATGGGCCTGATTCGGGTTGCTCCTGCTTCAATCAGCGCGGTGTCCATGTCCATGGTCTCCCTGTACTGGTTAGCCGTATCCACAAACAGAATACCATTATTCACCACCGTACCAATTAACATCAAAAATCCAATAAGGGATACCATACTAATCTTACAGTTTGTTAAAAACAGCAGTCCAAAGGCTCCTATTAAACTGAATGGTATGGTAGTCATAACCATGAAGGAATACCTGGGCGACTCAAACTGGGCCGCCATAACCACGAATATCAGGAATACGGCCGTTCCGATGGCCTTATAAAGGGCTGAAAACTCCTCGTTCATAGAACTGTCAATGGAATTGAGGCCTATACTCACAGACGGAGTAAGATTTGGCGTTACCACTTCCTGGTTAATCCGCATCTTGGTTTCCCTTGTGGCCAGCTCTGTATACTCACCGCTGATTGTCACCTTATATTCCTTGTCTTCCCTGGAAATACTGGCCGGGCTGTCCACGAACTGCACATCAGCCACATCCGTCAACGCCACTGAGCCTCCGCTTCCCGTGGTCAGAACAAGGCCCTTTACCTGGTCAATGGTCTTATAATCCTCATCCGAGTATTCCACTTTTACATCTATATCGTTTCCGTCTATTTCAATTTCAGTGGATTCCACGCCGCTGATCGCATTGTGAACCGCGCTTCCTATTTTGGACGCGCTTAATCCCGCTGCCTGAGCCTTCAGGGCATCCACTCTTATCTCCACTACCGGAGAAGAATTTTCCAGATCCGAATGTATCTTTGTCACGTCATCCCGCTCCATAAGCTGGGACACAATCTTATTGGAGATGCTCTTTACTTCGTCATAATCAGCGCCCTTCAGAATCACTTCATAGCTTTCCAGAGCCGAGGACATCATGCTCATGGATGAGCTCATTTCCACGGATATATCGCAGTTTCTCACATCCGCCAGCTGCTTTTTCCACATCTTAACCACATCCACCGTATCCATGTCCCTGTCGTCCTTCAGATACGCGTTTATGGTAGCTGAATCATCAGCACGTATTCCGCCTCCGCCGTAGCTGGTCATGTAAGATTCCAGATTGGAATCCTGAACAATAATCCCTTCGATTTCCCTGAGAATCTCATCCGCTTTTTCAGTCATAAGTCCCGGTCTGGTATCAACAGATATCGTAATCTCACCGTTATCATCTGAGCCCATCAGCTCCATATCCAGTTTTGTTGCCAGGAACAGAGAAAACATCAGCAATCCTATGGAAATGAACATGACAGTCTTTTTTTTAGGCAGTATCACGCGCATCGCGCTGCGGTATGTGTCCTGAAGCCTGTAAACCGGTTTGGACAAAGGCGCCTTCTGTCTTTCCCTCGGCCTGTAAATCATATAGCACAGCGGAACTACCGTGACAGCGGATATCAGGGAAGCGGTCAGACAGAATACAATGGTAAATCCGAGAGGTTTAAACAGCTGCCCTGTCATGCCCTCAAGAAATGCCAGAGGAATAAATACCACGCAGGTGGTGGCAGTACCGCCAAGTACGGAAGCGCCCACGACCCGGGTTCCCTCCAGAGCGTTGTCCATAAATTCCACCAGACCCGCCTTTTTTTCAGAGGAAGCCGTGGCTCTGAAACAGCTCTCCAGCACTACAATCGAGTTATCCACCATCATTCCAACCCCCAGGGTCAGGGCGCTCATGGTAATTACATTGAGTGAAAATCCCATCAGATCCATAAGTATAAATGCTGCCAGAATAGACACTGGTATGGAACTGCCCACTATCAGGGAGGCTTTAATATCTCCGAAAAAAAGCCATATGATAATCATTGAGATCACAACCGCCATGATTAAGGTTTCAACAACAGACATCAGGGACTCCATAATGGAATCAGATGAGTCGTCCACCAGAATGATATTCAAATCCGGGTCCTCTGCCATCAGACGGCTGATGGTCTTTTTTACCTGGTTTGACAGTTCCATTGCAGTAGCGCTCTGCTGTTTGCTGATGGAAACAGAAATCGTGTCGTTTCCGTCATAACGGGCTATACTGCTGCTGGAGTCCGTGGTTGTATATACATTTGCCACATCTTCCAGATATACCGTATCCCCGCTGGGCACAGTAAGAGGAATTTTCTTCAGATTTTCCACTGTGTTATAGGTCATACGGGTGGATACTGACAGCTCCTGGCTTCCCACCTGCGTATCCCCCGCCGGGTAGGAAAGGTCTGCAGCCTGGATATCCGACGCGATAGAAGAGATAGAGACCTTATACTGGCTTACCTTTTCCGGTATCACCTCGATTTTCACGTATTCATCTGAACCGCCCCGAATGCTTACATCAGCGGCAACCGCTATCTTTTCAAACTCCGGCACCAGCTCGTTGTTCACGTAGCTGTACAGATTGTTCTGAGACGCATTGTCAATGGCCAGAGTAATATCCGCGGCTGAATCCATGTTCAGTTCCATAATTACCGGCGTATCCGCGTCATTCGGCAGCTGAGTGGTCACCAGATCGATTTTTTTCTTCAAGTCATCATACGCCTCATCCGTATCCGTACCATACTCATACTCCAGCATTACCATGGACATACCCTCGCTGGAGGCGGATGTAATGGACTTAAGGCCGCTGAGAGACCCCACCTGGTCCTCTATCTCTTTGGTTATCAGATCATTTACGTCCTCCGGGTTGGCTCCGGAGTAGTTAGTTAAGACCAGAAGCATAGGCATATCCATTTCAGGCGTCAGCTCCATTGTGGCTCCGGTTACCGACGTATAACCAAAAAATATAAGGCAGAGTATGCACATTATGGTAGTCACCGGCCGTTTTAGGACATATTTTGTTAAATTAATCATACCTTTATGTCCCCCTTACTGTTCCGTTGTCTGTTCTGTTGTCTGTTCTGTTGTCTGGGTTTGTACCTCTGTCTGTATCTGCCCCGGAACCTGCTGCGGCTCCTGCTCTTCTCCCAGCACCCTTACCTGTGCTCCTTCGTACAGCTCCGAGCTCCATGTTGTAATAACCTGGTCCTCCATGGTAAGTCCCGACAATACTTCAATTGTCTCTGAATCGTAGATACCAGTCTCGATAAATACCTTGTGGACCGTTCCGTTCTCACAGGTATATACATAGGGATTGCCGTTATCATAATAAACCGAATCCACAGGTATGGTCATTGCATCCTCGGTTTTTTCGGAAACCACGTAAAGCTTTACTTCTGAACCAGTAGGGAATGTATCGCCATCCTCCAGCCTCGCCTTAACCTTGTAAAGGCCCGTGGTGCTGTCCGCCATTGTGCTGACCTCATAAATGGCGCCGCTGCCTTTTATTCCCTCTTTTTCAACCTCTATTTCATCGCCTTCATGAAGGTAACCCCGTATTCTTTCCGTTGCCGAAAAAGATACTACCCGTGCCCCCTGGCCGGAAATAACACAGATCAAATTATTCTGGGATACGGTATCAAAAACCTCCATGTCGCAGATTTCCACCAAACCGCTTATGGGAGCTGTAATCTGACTGTATTCCAGCTGGGTTTTGTATGTAAACTCCGCCTGCTCATACTGGATCCGGGCGCTGTCCACCTTGTTCCTGTACTGCTCATAGGCCTGTTCTGAAATGCCGCCGCTGTTATAGAGAATCTGCTGCCTTCCCAGTTCGGCCTGGGCCTCCTTAAGGGTCAGGGCCGCTGCTTCCATGGAGCTTTTGGCTGTCTCCACCTGTTTTGTGTCTATGGTACATATGACCTGTCCCTCTGTCACAACATCCCCGGCCTTTACATTTACCGACGTCACATCCCCGGCTGCCTTAGGATAAATGTAAACCACATCCGAAGGCTCCACCTTTCCTATTAAACTTGTGGTAAGCCGGATATCGCCTGTCTGGGGATATGCTGTTTCCATCACCGGAAGCGCCACTGCTTCCGCAAACTGTTTATTATTCATGAATCTGGGAATAACTGCCGCGCAGATAACCACCGCTGCAGCCACGCCCACAATAACACCTTTTTTCATCATACTTCTCCTCTCTCTGGGCTACACTGTCTGTTGTTTTACTTCCGGCCTGATATAAATTATTTTGTTATGGAAGCAGGCCATAATATCTTCCTTTTTGCCGGCGCCTGATATGTATTCCTGGATGGAAACCGTCAAAATGTCATTGCAGGTATCCTGATACACTCCGAATTCATCTTCGGAAAACCGCTCCCTGTATGCAGGCATTAAATGTCTATAAATCCAGGCTTTATATTCCATGTACTCTTTCCCATGGAGAAGCGAACGGGACAAAAGGCTGAAACTCTCATTTCCCTCTATCGGCAGATAAAGCAGGCGGTACAGGCGGTTGGTCCTGCATATGCTGAAATGATATCTCAGACTGGTCTCCAGCATTTTCCAATAATCTCCCCCGTATTCCAAAAGAATCTTCTTGTTATTTTCCCAGATAAACCGCTGCGTCTGGCACAGTGAAAAAAACAGCATATCTTCTTTGCTGAGAAAATATGCATACAGACTCCCCCTGGAAACCCGGGCGCTTCTGGCTATCTGGGTAATATGGATATCTCCTGTTCCTCTGTGCATAAACGCCTCACTGATGGCATCGCTTATCCTGTTTTTTTTCAGTTCCGGAAGTTTATCAAAACGTTCTGTGGGCATATTGTTTTCCTCCTCATTCTTTCACGGTCCCAGTAAAACGGCACGTTTTATATACAGACCTTATGTTACTAAACTTAAATGAACCATCATTAAACCCAAGATGAAGTCAACATGAAGTCACAAAATGTTCACATTTTGTTTATCTGTCCGATTCATGTTCGGTTCATATTCATTGTGTATAATGTCCATATAATTTTAATCTGATATTGAATGATTGGGGAAAGGATGAAAAACATATGCTGATGCTGAAGATATTGATTGTAGAAGACGATGAAAAATTAAGCCAGCTTTATAAAATCGTATTAAACAAAGCCGGATATGAGACAGTTCTGGCTTCCAACGGACAGGAGGCATGGGACATCTTTGATCAGGAACATATCGACCTGGTCATAACCGATGTTATGATGCCCGTACTCAATGGTTATGACCTGGTGAAAATACTGCGCAATGAAAATCCGCTGATTCCAGTGCTCATGATAACAGCCAAAGATGACTACCCCTCCAAAAGCAAAGGTTTTACTTTAGGTATTGACGACTATATGACCAAACCCATTGATGTGAACGAAATGGTTCTCAGGGTAAAAGCACTGATGCGCAGAGCCAATATCAACCAGGAACGCAAGCTGATGGTAGGTGCTACCTGTCTGGATTATGACTCCCTGACAGTCTCCTGCGGGGAGGATTCCATCATGCTTCCTCAGAAGGAATTTTTGCTTTTGTATAAACTGGTTTCCTATCCCAACAAGATTTTCACACGCATCCAGCTTATGGATGAGATATGGGGACCCGGCACTGCCTCTGACGTACAAACCATTGATGTACACATCAACAGGCTGCGCAGGCATTTTGAACATAACCATGATTTTAAAATAATGACGGTTCGGGGACTTGGGTATAAGGCGGTGGTGCAATGAAGAACGGTATCAGACTGTGGCTTAGTCTTTCAATCCATGTCATCATAATCATGTTTGTTATGGTTTTTATAACAGGTACGCTTTCCTTCCGATTTTTTTCATCGGATATACACAGCGTCACTGCCCGCCTGTTTCCGCTTATATCCCTGCTGATAGCAGCTATACTGGTATCTGTTTCCCTGATTCTCATCGTGTCAAAGCGTCTTCTGGTTCCCATCCAAAACCTGATCGAAGCTCTTCAAAGGGTTGCTGAAGGGGATTTCACCGTCCGGCTTCCTGAAAACCATGAGGATGCCTATGCGTATAATATGAACGCCAACTTCAACAAGATGGTAAAGGAACTTAATTCCATGGAAATGCTCCAGTCCGACTTCATACAAAATGTGTCGCATGAATTCAAGACGCCCCTTACCTCTATTGAGGGCTATGCCACCTTGTTAAACGGAGTCTCCCTCCCGGACGAGCTCCATGTCTACTCCGGGCATATCCTTGAAAGCGCCCGGCAGCTCTCTGTACTGACCGGTAATATCCTGAAAATATCCAAACTGGAGAATCAAGGTATCGTCTCCCAAAAGGAATCCTTTTTCCTGGACGAACAAATACGCCAGGCTCTTCTCAGCCTGGCGCCTATGTGGGAACCTAAAAACCTGGACATTGATATGGATCTGCCTGAAACGCTTTACTATGGCAATGAGAACCTGATGTTCCAGGTATGGACAAACCTTTTTTCAAGTCAAATTCACTCCACCCGGAGGTTCCATCAGCGTCCGCTGCTGTCAGACACCGGAAGTCATTCAGGTGTGTATCAAAGACACTGGCGTCGGCATGACACCGGAGGTACAGTCCCACATATTTGACAAATTCTATCAGGGTGAGCAGAACCGCAACATTGAGGGCAATGGCCTTGGGCTGGCCCTGGTCAAAAAAATTGTCACACTGTGCAATGGAACAGTTGCTGTGGAGAGCCGGCCAGATGAGGGATCCGTGTTCACAGTCCGGCTTCCAATGGACAAGTAATGAAAAACAGAGACTTCGCCGCATCAATTTCTGGATAATATCTCCCACATGGTGCGGTAAATCTCCATGCTGTCCGTTAAATTTCTGATTCTGTCAACATCATTTTGGTCTTTACCTAATTTTATAATTTCCTTGAACAGGTCCAGATAGTCCGTTTCACCTTTCTGCGAAAAGAAGAACAAGAGGTGAACCGTCTCGCCCTCATCAAACAGGATACCGTCCTTTGATACCAGGAGGCTGAGCCCGTCCTCGTATACCCCGCTCTCCTTCCTGGCGTGGGCCAGCGCGATTCCTTTATTTACAATGATGTAACTGCCGTACTCCTCCACATTTCCAATGGCTTCCCGCACATAACGTTCATCAAAGTATCCGTCTCTGATCAGGTCCTCGGAGGCAGCCTTCATAGCCTCCCGCCAGGCCATTTTCCCGTCCCTTGCCTTGATATACTTTATTTTAAGCATGTTGAGCAGCGCAAACTCTTTTCCAATCTTGGACTCTACATAGAAGGCATCCTCCAGAATCTGCTTGAGTTCACGGTCCAGATATTCGATTTTCCGCCGGTCCCCTGAATCATAGATCGCATAGATTTTTGAGAGCACCGGAAATCGCTCCCTGGCATCCGGCAGAACAGTCTTTTTCTGTTTAAATGCAAGGTTTTGTATCTTGTTGATATCCTCCACCGTGATCAAAGGGCTGACCACAGCCACAGGCAGCACGCAGTCCTGAATCGGTACCGTGGATATGACAAAGTCCACCTGGTCGAAACAGCCCTTTGACGCCTCCACCTGTCTGGTGGTCATGGTGTCCACCACATAAAAATTGAAGTAATTCTTAATCTGGGCTTCCAGATACTTGCTGGTAGCCATGCTTCCTGGGCAGGATATAATAACTCCCAGGGGGCTGCTGTTCTTCCTCCCTCTCAGCAGGGCCGCGCATATATGGATAATAATGCTGTCTTTCATCTTGGGTGTAAGGCTGTATTGGAGGTACTTCTCCAATATGCAGAACTTATCCTCCGCAAGCTCCCTGATACGCGGGAACTCCCCGGAGGTCTCATACCCTATGTCCCAGTCATAATCCGCGTCATTCCAGTTATTCATGCCCTTTACATGGGAAATCAGCGATTCCACCAGCAGATTGTCTGACTGGATATCCACATCTATTTCCCGGCTGATTTCCAGCAGGAAATGGCAGATCACACCATAGAGCTCAAAATCATTGATGCTCTGTACCTGGGGATGCAGATTTCTCAGAAGAATCTGCCTCTCCATAACCAGAATCCCGTTATGCCCTATGGCTGAGTATCCCAGCTCCTCCGCCACATAATGTATCATATTGCCAATGGTGTCCAGCTGCAGCTGGGGCAGGCCGGGTTCTGTGGAATTCTCTGCAAATCCGGTCTGCTCTAACCGGTTGAGCAGGACAAAGATGCAGATGGCAATTTCAAAAAATACATCCTTTGCAAATATGATATTGTTGTCCTTGGTGAAACAGTTCATATAATAGATGACATCTGTAAGAGGGCAGATAAACCCCGCCCGCCTTATAATAAAACGTACAAAAAAATCCTTCTCGCATTTTATGGATGGAATCAGACCCTTAAATATGTCAATCAGCAGCCCGCGGGTCTTATCCTCCTCTGTCTGGAGCAGGATTCCCTTCTTACTTTTGGCCACAAAGATAATCCCATATTTTTTTACATATTCATCCACCAGCCTGCAGTCATTTATGATGGTATTCCTGGTGACATACAGTTCGTCTGCCAGCTGCTGCATGGAATAATAACCATCATGGCAGAGTAATTCAATGATAATATAAACCTTCCGCTCCTCCAGCGACATTTTATACTGGTATGGATCCATGGAATACACTGCGTCCATGAACTCACTGATATGCTTTCGGTCATCCAGACGCAGTATGTGGTTGTCCCAGTATACAGAGTGTCCGAAACCGGATTCCCTGGCAAATTCCACAAGCTCCTGCACGTCGCCTTTTAAGGTCTTTTCAGTTATGTTATAGTCATCTGTCAGTTTTTTCAGGCTCAGCTCCTCGTTTGGATTCTTCAGAAGCCGCTGTAATATCTCGGTACTTCTCTTTTTCATTTACACCCACCACTTTCAAATTAGTCCAACCGGCCAGATGGACTGCTGCGTCTCTACACGACATCTGCAGCGTCCCCTGATCCGGAGGCGCCGCAAAGTCTTTTCCCTTAAATCCGGCTATTCCCTTCAAGCACCTGGAAACCGGACCATTTTATATTTTATATACTCTCCCTTTTGCACTTCATCAACCTTATGTCTGAACGGCTGCGCTTTACTCCGCCGCAACCTTCTTCATCAGCTCCTCCAGCTTCTTTTCCGTATTGGCCTTATTGACCCCGGAAATGAGTCCGAACACGCTCATGTACGGCTTCTCCAGAGGCTGGCGGTAATTGGCCGTGGTCAGCACAATATCCACATGGTGCTGCCTCTCCGGCACTTCCGCAATGGTGGCCTTAAATACCCTTGCATTGACCCCTGCCCTCTGCGCTATTTCCTTTACTGCCTCCTGTGCGATGGTTGAAGTCGCAACTCCGCTGCCGCATGCTACTAAAATTTTGATTTCTTTTGTCATGATACCTTCTCCTTTTCTACAGTGTTATTGTTTAATGTTATATGACTCATATCCCGCCCCATACATGGATTCTTTAAGGTTTACTATTCGATGCTTGCATGGCGCTTTGCCATCTTCTTGTTCGTATCCGCATTTTTTGAACTCATCTTAAGGATGACCGCGTCAAAAATCAGCAGCAGCATCTGCTCAAACAAACTGCCCAGAGGCTGGATGCTTGCCTTTGACTCAGAAAACTTGGTGGCGGCCTCAATCCGGATAAGCGGCTCATGGTTCCTGCTCAGTGTGGATTCCTTGCTGCCGGTGATCACCAGCACGTCGGTTCCCTGCTTAGCCCCGTCGTCTGCCGCGCTGCACACGCTCTGTGTCTCTCCGGAAGCCGAAGCCACAATCAACAGGTCCCCTTTTCCCACGGAAGGAGTTGTGGTCTCCCCCACCACATAGGACTGATATCCCATCTGCATCAGTCTCATGGCCAGCGCTTTTAACATCAGGCCGGACCTTCCGGTCCCGTATACAAAGATTCGCTCATGAGTGTCAACCGCCTCTATGAACTGGTCGATTTTTTCTTCCGGCATCTGCACGGAAGCATTCTTTAATTCAGCGACAATATCCATTAATTCCATAACCAATCTCCTTTTTCATCTCTTACGTGAAAGGGATTTCCCTGACTATCCTATCTTTTCCTGTAAGTATTCAATCAGTTCCTCGTCTGAAAGGCTCTTGCATTTTAACAGAGCTTCCGAATCATTTAAAAAACCCATCATGTTCTGCAGCGCCTGAAGATGTTCATTGGGATCCTTGATTGCCAGGTTGAAAATCATATCTGTACTGACATCCTGGGTATCGTCATCCATCCGCTTAAAAGAAACAGGCCGGTCCAGTTTGAGGAAACAAACACTGTTTTGTGTGATGCTCTCATCCTTGGCATGCGGGATGGCTGTAGGAATCTCCGTGGGCAGTCCTGTAGGGTAATTCTTCTCCCGTTCCACGCACAGAGTCCCAAACTGTTCGCTGACAAGTCCTTCCTTATACAGAGCCTCACCGCACATGGTGATTGCCTCATATCTGTCCCTGGCAAAACCGTGAATCACTAAATATCTATTTTTCATACTAATCTCCTATTCTTAACCAAGCATTCCAAACAGTCTGTGCAGCAGGGATACCAACAGGTTGCCCGGGTTCCAGCCAAAGTGGGATGCGGTTACCAGTCCTTCAAATTTAACGCCGGTGACAGACAGCATCTGCGTTGCTTCGGGTATGAACATGTTCGCAAAGAACAATGTAATGAACATCATGACTGTCATGCAGATCAGAGTCCTGAATATATTTCCCTTACTGGTCAGCACACACATAGGAGCCAGATAGCAAACCTCTGCCAGGATTCCCAGAGGGAAAAACCTCATATCGGGAATCAGGAATGCCAGGAGGATGGTGACTGGTATCATAATGGCCGAGCATGTGATACAGGCCGGGTCTCCCAATCCAAGGGCGATGTCCATACCGATGTAAATATCCGCGTCATCGCCAATCTTCCTGTGCATGTAATCATTGGCAGCATTGCCCATGGGAGTCAGACCTTCCATCATAACGCTTACCATTCTGGGAATCAGCACCATGGATGCCGCGAC
>OAWB01001109.1_pt1 | contig 10889 bp, 9 predicted proteins | sample 1550621 | NCBI WGS metagenome assembly OAWB01 (sample SAMEA2580107, study PRJEB22360) | human gut metagenome | biome: human gut; feature: human-associated habitat; material: faeces | place: Denmark | collected 2008/2010
TATTATCGGTTATCTGGCCGCTGTTGTCACAATTATTGGCGGAATTTGCATGTTTACCCGATCTACCTCTGCCTCCTCTTTCGTAGCTGGACATGTAGTTGCCGGAGTGGGACTGATAACTACTTGTGTAGCAACCGCAGCAACATCTTCTACCCGTTTTTCATTGATTCCTGCCAACTCAAAAATGATTGGTAACGGTATTCCTAAAGGAGCGTTTACCAAGGGCCAAGAGCGTATATTAAAAACAATAGCTATCACTATATCGTTGATTGCCTGGATATGGGCTTTCGTTTTATTAGCCAAGAGTGATGTACATCCTGCTTATTTCGTAGCAGGGCATGTGATGGTAGGTTTAGCTTGCATTTGCACAAGCCTGATTGCTTTGGTTGCTACTATTGCCCGTCAAATCAGAAATGTGTATACGGATAGAGAACGTAAAAGATGGCCAAAACTCGTATTGTTGATGGGAACCGTTTCGCTTCTTTGGGGACTGTTTGTTATTTTTTCCGATTCAAGCACCACTAACGGAGTAATCGGATACATCATGATTGGGCTTGGGCTGGTTTGTTACAGCATTTCAAGTAAAGTAATTCTGCTGGCGAAAATTTGGGGAAGAGAATTTGCTTTGGCCAACCGCATCCCTCTGATTCCGGTATTGACGGCGTTGGCCTGTTTGTTTCTGGCTTCTTTCGTTTTTGAATTGGGTACGACGCATGATGATTATTTTATCCCTGCACGCGTATTAGCCGGTTTGGGTGCCATTTGCTTCACTCTCTTTTCAATTGTCAGTATTCTTGAGAGTGGAACATCTTCAAAATAAATATAAGGATATCAAAACTCACCGCAGAGGACACGGAGTAACACTGAATCGATTTTAAATTGTTGATTATTAATAAAAAAGGTTCTGTGATACTCCTTGTTACTCCGTGGTGAAAAGAGTTTTGATACCCTCTTATTCATAAAATTTGTTGAGTGAGATATAATATTCTAATCGGGAATTGGGTAATGTGAATGACATGTAATTGCCAAAATATACAGTTGGGCAGCCGGTTTCACCAAGAACTTTTCCTGCATGAGATTTTTTAATGGCAGATGCAAATGTCGAGGCTCCGGAATAAGTGGATTCATTTACCAATACTGTAACTGATCCTTTATAAATGTCTGCTTTGTCCCGGTTTCCCTCTACGAAAGAATCCCGAATAGCAAATAAAGAACCGTCAGGTAAATTTTTGATCTCTTCATAGGTTTCCGGATGTTTTTGCTCATTGTACCGTTTTGAGTACGAACTGATTTTTAAATCAGTTTTGATATATAATGTATAAGCATCATGCGATAAGTATGACAGAAGCATGTCAACTCCAGCACTTGACCCTCCTTTGTTATTCCTGACATCTATAACCAAATTGGGTACATATTCTCTGTTAATCACCGAAAAGACTGAGTCACAAAATTGTTTTAGTTGTGGTAATTGATATAAGTTCATTATTTGCAGAGTAGCAGTCTGTTTATCCGGACTTAGAGTATAAACAAATTGTGGCAGACTTTTGCCAAGTCGTGCTTTTAAAACAGGGAAGGCATCTATTTGGCTGATACCATCCAATGATTCTTTCCATATCTTTTTTCCTCTTTTAATTGTAAAATCATATTTTTCACCCCAATTATATTTATACCATAGCAAAGTAGAAAGATAACTGGTCAATTGATTTTCCTTAATAGCGTTTCCTTTTTCAGCTCCCAGTAAGAGATACAATTGGCTTAATATGGTTTGACTATTTATATTATTCATACATATTATTTCATCATTTTCCTGTATTGAACAGGATATTAGAGGAAAATCAACCAATATCTTATTCTCTACTATTTTTAAGCGTAAAGGCAGAGTCAGCCCTCCATTATTCAAATAGTCAATTCTGTCTTGAGTAGCAGGAATTGTGAAATTAGTATGACCATCTTTAACAGATGCAACAAATGGAGAGACTATAAAGTAAAAATCAGAAAGGTTTCGTTCTTTATTCAACGAACTATATATTGAATCATGTTTCTTTTCAAATTCTTTTTGTGTTTGATACAGAAATAAGTCCGGATGTACCTGATGTAGTAAGCTATATAAGGTGTCAAAATCTTCCTTTTGCTGGCGGGAGGTTAGTATCTGAGCATTTATTGGGATACTGAGATTACATAAAATAATTGTCATCAGAATTAAAGATGGAGTTTTCATGTTTTGCCGTTTTAAAATTAGACATTGGTGATTAAAGCTATTTAGTGAATGCTAATATAGATAATCTTTTTGGAAAACTACTTTATTCTAAGTACTAGTTTATATTTTATATTCCAGTCATCCCCAGCCGATATTATGAATAGTAGTGTGCCTTTCTAATTTAAATCTACTTCAAAATTGTATTTAATACAAATTAATAGCCCTTTTATACGTTTATTGGCATATTTTTACTTACTTTGCACCATATAAAGGCACAACTATGCACAAAAAACTATTAGTGACTGCATATTTTGTAATAGCAGCATTGTTGCAAACTCTGGCAGGTAATTTCCCCTTATCCTTTTTTGCATTCCCTCTGAATGTGATTGTGGCAGTTATATGGATTTATTCGTTATGGCGTCTCTATAAAGAAGGGAATAAGTTGCCATTAACCCGTTTTCTGTTATCTTCCCGGACAAGTGTTCTATCGATCCTATTATTAATAGGTGGCAGTCTGGTTATCGGCTTGTTTCCTCAGTTATCGGAAGCAGAAGCAGATTCCATTCCAGGGGTTTTAGCTTCGTTGGGATGCTATAATTTCATGACTTCCTGGATATTCATTGCCATTCTTTTCCTTTTATTGAGTAATTTGGCAATGGTGATTATTCATGCTTTTTATCATTGTGTGCCGGCAAAGAAGCGTTTTATCCTGAACCATTTGGGATTATGGCTCGCTTTATTTGCCGGATTTTTCGGTAGCAGTGATGTTCAGACTTTACGCATCCCGCTTTATGCCGGACAACCGGGACGCGAAGCTTATAGTATGGATGGGAAAGCCTATTATCTGGATTATGAACTGGAACTCTATTCTTTCAATACAGAATATTATCCGAACGGGATGCCTTCGCGTTTTGCTGCAGATGTGCGTATTGGAAACCGGAGAACTACACTTGAAGTAAATCATCCCCACAGTTACCGTTTGGGAGAAGACATTTACCTGACCGGATATGATACACACAACATGGGAAATACCCAGTATTGTATCCTTCAAATAGTTCGTCAACCTTGGAAATATGTTATGGTAGTTGGCATTTTGATGATATTGACAGGAGCTGTTTTGTTATTTATTAATGGTCCTAAAAAGCTGAAACATGATAACCTGGGATAACTTCTATTTGTTCGCAGTCGCTTCAATCTGTCTTTGGTTGACAGGAGCTATATTTGCACTTCGTTCGTCAGTACGAAGTAGAATGGCCGTTGTGCTCACTATAGCAGGCATCACCTGCTTGGGAATATTCATTGCCGGGCTGTGGATATCTCTGCAACGTCCCCCACTCCGCACTATGGGCGAGACCCGTTTATGGTACTCTTTCTTTATGGGTATTGCCGGGTTATTGACTTATATTCGTTGGAAATATCGATGGATACTTTCTTTCTCCACCTTATTGTCCACTGTCTTTGTAATAATCAATCTGCTGAAACCGGAGATACATGACCAGTCGCTTATGCCGGCTTTGCAAAGTATTTGGTTTATTCCCCATGTCACCGTCTATATGTTCTCCTATTCCGTATTGGGATGTGCTTTCATCATAGCCCTCTGCGGTCTTGTCCATCACAAAGAAGAGTACCTGGTGACAGCAGACAATCTGGTCTATTCCGGAGTGGCGTTTTTGTCAATCGGAATGCTTCTCGGGTCTTTGTGGGCTAAGGAGGCATGGGGTAATTATTGGAGTTGGGACCCCAAAGAAACCTGGGCGGTAGTAACCTGGATGGGATACCTATTATATATACATCTGCGCTTGCGAAGGAAGTTTCGCAAAAAGATGCTGTACGTCATACTGATTTTCTCCTTTCTGGCATTGCAGATGTGCTGGTATGGAGTGAATTATTTGCCTTCGGCTCAACAAAGTGTACATTTATACAATCGTAATAATTAACTTAAAGAATGCACAATGAAGAAAAGTACAAAATTTATCATCGCATTGCTTGTGACAGTCGGGGCACTGGCTATCACTTACCGCGTTGTAAACCAAGCACCGTCGAAAGATCTTGCTGCTGATGCTCAGATGCAGGAAATCATTACTTCGGGGGGATGTTTACAATGTCATTCGGGTAGTCCGGACCTTCCTTTCTATGCCAACTGGCCCGTTGCAAGCGGAATGGTACAGAAAGACATAACGCAAGGTTATCGTGCTTTCGACATGACCGAAATGGCTGAAGCTCTGAAAGCCGGTAAGCCTGTCGGAAAAGTAGCACTTGCTAAAGTCGAAAAAGTAATCATGGACGGAACGATGCCCAAACATGCTTATTACATGGTACATTGGGGATCGAGCGTAACAGATGCCAAGAAGGAAATGGCTATGGCATGGGTTAAACAACATTATGCTAACGGACTGGCTGCCGCCGAGTTTGCCAATGAACCGATACGTCCCATCGCAGATTCTATTCCTGTGGATATGCGTAAAGTCATCTTGGGAGATATGCTCTATCATGACACTCGCCTTTCGGCCGATAACACCGTTTCATGTGCTTCGTGTCACGGATTGAATACCGGTGGTGTGGACAATAAGCAATATTCGGAAGGTGTAGGCGGACAGTTCGGAGGCGTAAATGCTCCGACAGTGTATAACGCCGCTTACAATTTCGTCCAGTTCTGGGATGGACGTGCCGGAACACTTGCCGAGCAGGCTGCCGGACCTCCTTTGAATCCGGTCGAGATGGCCTGTCAGTCATTTGATGAAATCATTGCGAAACTGGAGCAGGATGCAAACTTTACCAAAGCCTTTTTGGCTGTATATCCCGATGGTTATTCCGAACAGAATATCACGAATGCGATCGAGGAGTTTGAAAAGACACTGCTTACTCCGAATTCCCGTTTCGACCTTTATCTGAAAGGTGAAAAGACTGCCATTAACGATATAGAGCTGGCCGGATACGAATTGTTTAAGAAATACGATTGTGCTACATGTCATGTCGGTGAGACACTGGGCGGCCAGTCTTACGAACTGATGGGCGTAAAGAGAGACTACTTCGCAGATCGCGGCATTGAATTGACAGAAGAAGATAACGGACGTTTCAAACAAACCCGGAACGAACGTGACAAACATCGCTTTAAAGTGCCCGGTTTGAGAAACATTGCCCTGACGGCTCCTTACTTCCATGACGGCAGTATGAAAACAATGAAAGAGGCTGTAGATTACATGGCCAAATATCAGATGGATCTGAATCTTCCGGAAGATGAACTGAATAAAATCGTTGCTTTTCTGGAGACACTGACCGGGGAGTACAAAGGTAAGCCCCTGACCAACGATAATCAGACCAAAGCATTATAACTTCTCTCAGGTAGATATAAGAAAAGGATACTCTTTACAGGGTATCCTTTTTAATTTTATGTTATAAATGGATTAGTTACGAGGCAGAGCTTCTTTAACAACCATCTGACGGCCTTCGTATTCAGCTCCGTTCAACTCAGAGATCACATTTTTTGCTTCATCGTCGTTCGGCATTTCAACGAATGCGAATCCTTTTGATTTGCGAGTCTCGCGATCGATGATCAGTTTTACTGAATCAACTGTTCCGTACTCTTCCATTACTTGTCTCAAATCTGCTTCCTTAACACGATAGCTAAGGTTTCCAATGTACATGTTCATAAAATAAAAAAAATAAAAATTGATAAATAAATTTAGAAACAACAGAAGTTTGAGATTAGATCTGGATTCAACTGATTCAGTAGAAAATAGAGTAAAATAAAACAATCAATTGTTTTCGTCGGTAAAGTACGTCATAATATTTGGATTATCAACTATAAAAGGGCATTTATTTTTCAATAAACGCCCTTTTCTTTTACAGATGTATCTCTGTTAATGCTTACTCAGATAGTTGGCTACTCCGTCTTCGGTAGCTTTCATGGCGTCTTTGCCTTTCGACCAATTGGCCGGACAAACCTCACCATACTCTTCAAAATGTTGTAAAGCGTCTACCATGCGCAATACTTCATCCACGTTACGTCCCAGCGGCAAGTCGTTGATGACGCAATGTCTTACTACGCCCTCCTTGTCGATCAGGAACAGACCACGGAAAGCTACCGGTGTCCCTTCGCATACCCAATTGCCATTTTCATCGGGGGCATAGCTTCCGGCCAGCACTCCATAACTCTCAGAGATTGACTTAGAAAAGTCGGACACAATAGGATACTTCACGCCTTGGATACCTCCTTCGTTCTTGGGCATCTGCAACCAAGAGAAGTGAGAATATTCAGAGTCGACCGAACAACCTACCACAGCGACATCACGTTTTTCAAACTCTTCGAGCTTTTCCTGAAATGCGTGCAGTTCGGTGGGGCATACAAAAGTGAAGTCCATCGGGTAGAAGAAGAATACTACGTATTTTTTCCCTTTATACTGATCCAACGAAAAGTTCTGAACGATTTCATGCCCATTGATTACAGCCGTGGCATCGAATTTCGGCGCTTGTTTTCCAATTAATGATCTCATAATTCTCTTATTTTAGAAGTTATTAAATGATTCATTTCGGAAACAAAGCTATCAGAATCTTTGTTTACTGCCAAAGTTTAATGATATATAATATCTATCGGTCAATAGACAAAATCTATTAAGGCTTCTTGAAGCGCACTTCATATACATCATTTCTCCTGTCCTTCAGGTTGCGAACGCTGCCGTAAGTGTGTAGTTCGTTCAATAAGTCGAGATCTACATCCGAAACCAGGATCATTTCTGTATTCGGAGTTGCTTCGGCACGCTTTCCGTCTGTCGGAAAAGCGAAATCGCAAGGTGTGAATACTCCCGACTGAGCATATTGAATATCCATATTGTGCACACGGGGAAGATTGCCTACACTGCCGGCTATTACCACAAAGCATTCGTTCTCAATGGCACGTGCCTGTGCGCAGACCCGAACACGCGAATAAGCATTTTGTGTATCGGTGAGAAACGGTACAAACAGAATCTGCATTCCCTGGTCGGCCATCAGACGGGAGAGTTCCGGAAATTCCACATCATAACAGATCAGTATGCCTATCTTTGCACAGTCCGTATCGAATGTTTTAAGCTGTTTGCCGCCGCTCAGTCCCCAACTCTTTATCTCGTCCGGGGTGACATGGAGCTTTTCGTACATTTCGTAAGTTCCGTCGCGTCGGCAAAGAAATCCGGCATTGTACAGCAATCCGTCTTCTTTGATCAGCGGCATACTTCCTGTGATGATATTGATGTTGTAGCTGATTGCCAGATTAATGAAGCGATCGCGGATTTCTTCGGTATATTGGGCCAGCCCGCGGATGGCCTGTGATTCGCCTTTGTCATTGTACTTTGACATCAACGGTGCATTAAAGTATTCGGGGAAAAGCACAAAATCACTCTTATAGTCGGATACCGCATCTACAAAAAATTCTACCTGTTCGAAGAGATCGTCCAAGGTCTTATAACTACGCATCTGCCACTGCACCAATCCTACACGGACCGTTGTTTTGGGGGCCAGATATTCTTGCGTAGGCGGCTGATAGTAAATGTTGTCCCACTGCAAGAGACAGGCGTAGTGTTTTGATTCTTCATCGTTCGGCAAATAATTGGTCATCACCTTGCGTACGTGAAAATCATTGGAGAGTTGAAAAGTGAGCACCGGATCATAGATTTCGCGCTGACGATGTACTCTTTGGGACGCATCTTGTCGGCATACTTATGGTAATTCGGGATGCGACCGCCAAACATAATCGCTTTCAGATTCAGCGTCTCGCAAAGTTCTTTGCGATATTCGTACATGCGCCGAGCTAATCGTAACCCGCGATATTCGGGATGGATAAAGACTTCGATGCCATATAAGATATTCCCTTGGGGAGAATGGGTATTGAAAGTCTCCTTCCCCGTGACCTGGGCATAGGTATGATCGTTTTTCACTTTATCATATTCTACAATGATAGAGAGTGCACAGCCGACTATCTTTTCGTCGACCACAGTAACAATTTGTCCTTCGGGGAAAATTTTAATTAGTTTCTCAATCTGCTCATGTGTCCAGAACACATCGCTTCCGTCCGAATATACACGTGTAAACGATTGGGATAATTGAGCGTAATCTTCAATCTGGAGGTTACGGATCTGTACCTTATTGATTTTATGAGGATAATCCATAGTAACTTGTATTAAAAAAACATTGCAAAGGTAAGCTTTATCTTTATAACCGGACAGCTTTCATATAATTTTATACCTTTGCATTTCATAACAACTATCAAGAGTATGCGTAAATTTATTATTTCTTTCTGCTGCTATGTCTTCTTTATTTTTACTTTGGCAGCGCAGGACAAGGCTCCGCATTACACCGTAATTGTTTCATTGGATGCCTTCCGCTGGGATTATCCGGCAATGTATGATACCCCTAACCTGAACCAGATGGCCCGCGAGGGAGTAAAAGCGACCATGCTTCCCTCCTATCCGGCGTCTACTTTCCCCAACCACTATACATTGGCTACGGGATTGGTGCCTGACCACAACGGTATTATCAACAACACTTTCTGGGATGTAAAACGTCGTCGCCAATACTCTATGGGAGATCCCGCCACGCGGAACAATCCCGACTACTATCTGGGTGAACCGATCTGGATTACGGCACAAAAGCAGGGAGTGAAGACAGGAAACGTTTATTGGGTTGGTTCGGATATTGCCATCAAAGGCGGTTATCCTACTTACTACCGGGAATATGCCGAGAAGCCTCGTCTTACTTTTGAACAGCGGGTGGATTCGACCATCGCTCTTCTGGAAAAGCCGGAAGCGGAACGTCCCCGTCTCGTTATGCTTTACTTTGAAGAGCCGGATGGCGTGACCCATCATCACGGCCCCCGCAGTGTAGAAGCTGCTGCCATTATACACCGTATGGATAGTTTAGTCGGAATGTTGCGGCAGGGAATTGCATCGCTTCCTTTCGGTAAGGATGTCAACCTGATTGTCACCGCCGATCATGGAATGACCGAGATCAGTGACGACCGCGTGGTAGACATGAATAAGTATCTGCGTCCGGAATGGTGTGAGGCTGTGGATGGACGGACTCCGACCTCTATCTTCACAAAACCGGAATATCGCGACTCGGTATACAATGCCTTGAAAGATGTACCCCATATTCATGTGTGGAAAAAGGAGGAGATTCCTGCCGAATTAAACTATGGAAGCAGTGACCGTATCGGTGATATTGTAGTGGCTCCCGAGTTAGGATGGCAATTTACCGATGTACCACGTGCCTTGAAAGGTGCTCATGGATATTTTCCGCAAAGTCCGGATATGCAGGTAATGTTTCGTGCCTGTGGGCCCGACTTTAAGGCAGGGTATGAATCGAAGGGATTTGTCAATGTGGATATCTACCCGCTGTTGGCCCATTTATTGAAAATTACTCCGGAGAAGACAGATGGACAGTTCGAAAGAATAAAAGACATTCTGAAAGATGTGTCTTTTTGATAATTTATTGCGTGTAAAATCGCATCTTTCCGTCCATCGGGCAAGATGACTAAAAAAATCGTCTGCAATTTGAATCAGCGTTTTTAAAAAAGAAATCCATCTATATGTATTTACTGAAATATATATAGGTGGATTCTCTTTTTAATATCTCTATGATAAATAAATAGGGTAAACAGTTATCATTCTTCTATTTTATTTCTATCGTACGAATATAACCAAATAGAGAAATATCGTCCTCGTTTTTGCTCCCATTCGATATCATTAGACCATACGAAGCATATGTAGTAACCATCCGGACCGGATGGTTACGCCTTAATGAGTGGATGAAGTAAGCTTTTTGCCCGTTTGCTTACTTTAATTCATCTAAAAGTCGGTAGCTCCACCCCTTTCAGCTTGCTTCTGAAAGGGGTGAAACTACCGACTATGGTTTGCTACGCTTCCGGTTTACCGGATTCTCAAGAAGTGCATGTTAGCCAAAAGGATGTATATGCTGCATTCGGTCGGTATTTACTTCGATTTGCTTTCAATGTGGAATGACGTAAGATCTACTCCGGTTAACGCCTCTTCCAAAGTTTGCTCATATCCTCCAATGTTTTTCCTTTGGTTTCCGGCACCCAACGCCATACGAAGAGGGCGGCAATCACACAAATGATTCCGTAAAGACTGTAGGCAAACATCGGACTGAAATCATAGAGCGCGGGGAACGTAGATGAAACAATGTAGTTGAATATCCATTGAAATGCCACAGCAATGGCCACCGCTTTGCCACGGATGGTGTTGGGAAAGATTTCGGATATCAGTACCCAACAGATGGGTCCCCATGACATCATGAAGAAAGCTGCATATACAATGACCGACAGTACGGGAAGTAGCCCCTTGATGCCCATACTGTCACACAAGGCGACTGCAAAGGCTCCGACAGCCATACCGACGGAACCGATGATAAGCAACGGTTTCCGTCCGAAACGGTCGACGGTGAAAATAGCTATCAGTGTAAAGACGATATTGACAATGCCCATGATGACGGTTTGCATCATTCCTCCGCCTTCGGCACCGGCATTTTCGAATATTCGCGGCGCATAATAGAGCACGGCGTTGATACCGATGGCTTGCTGGAAGACAGAAAGCAGAATACCGATAACAATCACCGCCGCACCGTAGGTGAACAGCTTCTCTGTCTTTTCCTGCGAAGTGGCTTTTATTTCGGCAAGAATCTCTTGTGCTTTTGTGGCTCCATT
>OAWB01001111.1_pt1 | contig 10833 bp, 7 predicted proteins | sample 1550621 | NCBI WGS metagenome assembly OAWB01 (sample SAMEA2580107, study PRJEB22360) | human gut metagenome | biome: human gut; feature: human-associated habitat; material: faeces | place: Denmark | collected 2008/2010
GTTGTCTCCGCTACCGGCTGCCATCTGCGGCATCAGTACCACATTGCCAAACTGCAATCGTGCGATGCCCAGGCGTCCGTCCGGCGTAGTCATGTATTGGCCGGGGAATTCACCGTTGGCGGCTACCACTTCAGCATATTTTCCGGGGCGTAGCGATGCTTTTACCCAGCTCTCGTATTGTTCTTTAGTCACCAGTTCGGGATTCCCTGTTTTCATAAATTCATCAAATGCGCCTTCTGCATACATTCCGAATACGGCTCCCTGTGCCTGGATCATCTTTTCCAGCTCTTTGGCGCTCTCCGGAAGGTTTTCTACCCGGTAGCCTTCTTTCTTCATTCTCAGCAGCAGGTTGTAGAGTGACGGGCCTACTTCCATTCCGCTTGCTGTGAGGGCATTTTGTCCGGGGCCTTTGTAGTAGACGATGGCTATATGCTTTTCGCTGTTGGGTTTTGTTTTCAAGGTGAGATAATTGTTCACTGTGTTGACAAATGTCTCCAACCGTTCCGGAACGGCGAAAGAGTGTTGCAGTCCTTCATCGTCCTTGTATTGGGCAAAGAGGGCGAAAGGACGGATGGCACCGTCAATTTCCGGTGTCACTACGCTTTGCGAAAGAAATCCTCCCGACATACCCATCGGATCGTTTTCCCACTCTTCTACCAGGCTGTTGACTGTGAGTGGTGCAAAGAGAGGGATATTGCGTTCCTTCAGATATTCCACCATATCGTCGCCCATACGTCCGTGTGCCATATTGATAACAGCATCCGGTCGTATTTCACGGACGAACTCCATGAAACGGGTGAAAGAAGAGATCGGATATACATTGTGTCCGGCTTTTTCGAGTGCCAGGATTAGTCCTGTGGCATCCGCCATCTGCCCGGTGATCACAACCTTGCGGGCACCTTCATGATAGAGTCCGTTTTCACGAAGGAACTTTTCATAATCGGTTACGTTGAGAAATTCCATTTCATCATCCGGGTTCTTCACTCCGGCGTGGTAAAGAATGTCGGTCGGCTTTTCTACCGGTGCTTCCGGAGATCAGCTTACCATCAATCTCTTTGCGGACATACGAAAGCAGATTCCGGTAATTTACTTTTCCCGCATTAGTCAGGTATTGACGTATTTGACTCATCTGTACCGAATCGAGGTTGCAGATATTGTTTGCGGGATTGGTAGCCATGGAGGTGTACACCGGTATACCTTTGTCGGCCGCCCGTTGTATCTGTTGGCGTTGTTCTTCGACGATGCGCAATCCCATACCGTTGACGAACACCATATCATAGCCCGTCAGTTCGTCCAGGTGATCGGTAGAGACCTCCCTTAGTTTGACAAATGAATTGTCGTTCGCCTTCGAAATATTTCCCAGGTTGATGGTCTGGAAATTGACAAAGGCAATCTTCGTGGCACTGAAGTAGGCTTGCCAGACGAATACCCCGACGAGTATTGCCGCAGCCACACAACAAGTGGTGATGATTTGTTTCTTTTTCATATTGTTTTTTGTTCTTTGGTTTATTTCGTTCTTACTAAATGCCGGCCGGACGATCGGAGATATCCGCTGGCTTAGCCTTTTCCGCTATTTTCTGAACATTTGGTCAATGTCCAGCGACAGCCCTACGGAGAAGTTGGTTCCCGTCGTATAGGGTGAATTGGCATAATAATAGTCAGGTCGGTAGTTGAACAGGTTATTGACGGCCATATTCACATTGATCCCTTTCCATACTCTTTGTGTGAGCGTCAGGTTCCACATGGTATATCCCGGATAAGTTACCTTTTCCGTTCCCGCATTCGGATCATTGGAAGTATATTGATTGGTTTTCACCTGTGACAAGGCCCGTCCGTCGAGTGACAGATTGAAGTCATAATGATCCCATGTCTTGCCATACTCCAACCGTACCGTAGCCGAATGGGGGCGGGTAGAGCTGAGTTTGGTCTGTCCGTCACGCATGAACTCGTGGATGTACGTATACGAGATACGTGCACCTATACCGCAAGGATATTTGGCAGAGGCATTGGCATCGATTCCGGCAATGTCTACCCGTGGGGTATTGATATATTTTTGTGCGATCATTCCGTCGGTATCTCTGAAAGAGGTATACTCGATGCGGTCGTGCACCAGGTTATAATATCCTGTCAGCGTAAAATTATAACGGTTTTTGGTATATTCTCCGGAGAGCGAGAAGTTGTGACTGGTTTCCGGCTCCAGATTCGGGTTACCATAAATCATCATGGTGTTTGCCATATAGAAGTTCATGTGCATCTCTTTCAAGGTGGGCGAACGGAACCCCTGCGCATAAGAGCCCCTCAGCGAGCAGTTTCCTATCTTGTACATCAATCCCAGATGCGGTGAGAAATGGCGCACGTTCGATTCGGAGAAGTAGTCGAACCTCAATCCGGCAATCACGTTGAAGTGCTCCGTGGGATTCCAGTCGAACTGTCCGAAAGCATCGGCGGAATGCATGGTATAATCGGCGTTTTCTTTGAACTGATACGACATCAGATAATCTCGTAGATAGTCTCCTCCGACGGTGAGCGTGTTCTTATCGTTGAACGTATAATTGTAAAGCGCGCGTACACTGTGTTGCACATTACTGTAGTCGCGGATATCATTCTTATACGATACCAGATAGTCACTTTTGTCGTACTGGTCGAATGTGTAGGCCAGTTCCAGGTTACTTTTCGTGTTGAAGTCGTAGTTTCCTTTCAGCCCGCCACTGAATCCGCGATAACGGTTCTTGGTTTCCGAGGAGGCATCCCGTTCACGGAAATAATAGCCAGCACGTGCTGTCAGTCGCAATTGCTCGTTCGGGGTGAACATCAGGCGTTCCTTCACGTTCCAGGTTTTATTGCCGTTGATGGTCGTATAATCTCCCTGTTTTACGTGAATGGAGTCTATGTTGGTATATTGTACGTTGGTCTGGCTGTAGAACTTGCCGGCATTGAATCCTACCGTACCCCCATGCCGCTGATCATTATGTACTCCGAAACGAGTATTGAGGTTCAGATTCCACGGATCGTCCGAAGCTTTGGTAATGATATTGATTACCCCCCCGATGGCACTTGAACCATACAGCGTAGAGGCCGCGCCTTTCACTATTTCCACTCGTTCTACATTGTCCAGGTTGAGGCGGTTGTAGTCTATGTTATCCAGTGTTTCTCCGGCCAGACGTTCGCCATCTACCAGAAAGAGGACGGCATTACCGCCAAATCCCTGCATGTTGAGCTTTACCTGCTGATCCATTGAATAAGAGAACTCGATACCCGGTAGCTCTACCTGAAGCAATTGTCCGATATGGGTTGCGTCCACTTTCTTCAGATCGCCGGCTGTGATTACCCGGGTGATGATCGGAGCATCTTTCAGTAGTTTCGGAGTACGTGTTCCGGTGATAACTACGGTACTCAGATTCATCTGATCTTCTTTCAGAATGAAATCGAGACGACCTTGACGGGCAGCTGTTGTTTTTTTTGTAGCGGTCACATATCCCACAAAAGAGACCTGTACGGTATATTCTTTCTGGTCCGGTAGTGTCAGGGTGTAGCGTCCTTCCGTATCGGTGGTGGTGCCGACAGACGGTTTTTCTTTCAGGGTGATGGTGGCACCCACCAGAGGTTCCTGGGTGGTATCGATCACCCTGCCGGATATTTTATGTTGTGCGGCAGCTGCTGTCGTCAACAAGAGGGCTGCGAAGAAGCAATATGCCGATTTTAGTAGTCTTTGCATATTTATTTTTATTTGTCTTTATCAAAGCATTATGGTTCGTATGGGTAGATGTAGTCAAAAGTCATGTATCCCTTTATGCCCGCAGCATTCATGTAACTCACCAGGCGGATGGCAGCCATTGTGCCGTCTTTCATCCTGAGCAGATAGACTTTGTTGGACGGAGTGTAAATGGGAGGCATTTCACTGGTATCGACGTTGAGCCACTTTGAAAGTTCCGGATTGAAGTCAGACGGAGCATAAATCAGATAACCGTTATCCTCCATCATGTGTGAAACGTCGACAGCTATTTTATTTGTGGTCCATTCGTCGGCGACAAAGGTACCTTGAGGCATGCTGCCTGCGTTTTTCAGTGCACTCAGGCTTTGGTAATCGGTTTCAAGCACCTCACCGCCATTAGTCTTTACATCGTATCGATGAATGGCAAGGTCCCATGTGTCCGGATCATCCGCACCTTCTGCGGTAACTTTGGCCGAGTCAATCTGCAGGGTGTGCAGATTGATGTAGTTCCATTTTGTATATTGGGTAGCATCCACCCGTACCGTACCGCTATGATTGGCATGATCTATCGTAATGAAGCCGAAATCCTTTGCGGTTTCCGGTTCATCATATAGGCTGCTCAATATCCCATTACAAGCTGAGAACGATATAAGCATCGTTCCCAGCAGAGTAATGGCTAAACAAAACAAAATCGCCTTTCTCATGCTTTTTTATTTCTTTCCTTTAAACATTGCGGTAATATCAATTGGCATGGCACCGGGTTTAAAAGTGAAAGTAATATTAGTTTCACTATTGCTCACTGTACCTGAAAGAGTTCCGGTAATTGGGGTGTTGTTGGTATCAGTAGTATTAATGCTTCCTTCAATCTTGAAAATACTATTGTCAGTGCTGGTAACTTTAACATCAGTTACTGTGAAGTCTCCTAAATTCATAGCTCTGCCTGTTTGAGAACTGTTCAAGTTAGATAGTCCTTTAAGAGTAAGCTCTACAGTATCATCCGATGAACGTTTTATGCTGACTTTACAATCTGTGATATCCGGATATGTAGTCGATCCGACACTGACTGATAAATTGGCTTCTTTGTTGTAAGTACCCGAAACGTGATATGATATAGGCAATGTCCCTTGTATAAATTCAATAATAAGCCCTCCCATCACACTTGGTACATTCACTTTAAGGGTTAGTTTTTGCTGTTCATCTATGCTTCCTGTGAGTGTAAAATCTTTAGCACCTGCAGGTTTATCGTTCATGGAGAGTTCTACCTGTCCCGATCCTTCGAATGTTTTGGAAGTAACTTTAATATTATTCAATTTAAACTCACCGGATCCGGAATCATAGGTTACATTTATAGTGCCATCTTCATTGGGAACAATCGTTGCTACTGATTTTTCACCCATTACATAGTCTGTGAACATGGCACAACTACCTATTGAGTAGCCTTCGTATTTCCCAGCTATCTCCTGAGCCTTATTCGTACCGTCATCATCGTTATTACATGCGCTAAAAAGAGATAACATTCCCAAAAGGAGAAGTGTGCTCGGTGTAAATAATTTCTTTTTCATTGTTAAAAATATAAATGTTAATTAATAGTATTTGCCCTTCTTATTGTATTGTATCGTCATCCCACATATTTAAGGTATATCGTGGAATCCATAATCTTGAATTTGTATCGTCTTCTGATATTGTTCTAAACTTATAATCTGTGCATAAAAATTTGTTTAAATGTTTGTTCAAAACTGTTATATAACCATCTGGAGTGAATTTTATACTCCAACTCTTTTCATCATTACTGGCTGGGGCAGATTGATATGGTTGAAAATCACGATATGATAGAAGATAATTCATAAATCCTATTCCTGTCATTTCTTTTCCATATTCACCTTGACAATAGAGAGGAAATTTATAACCTCGATCATTGGGAGCTTTTGCTAATTCTCCGGTTTTTTCATTTTGTAATTTATACATAGGTGTACTTTTGCCTGTAACTATCTCTCCACTTTTACTACCTATGATACCTAAATTATTTCCTCTCTTTTCTAATTCAGCAAGTATTTTGGTTTTTATTTTAGGATCATCTGTAAGTTCCCAAATGCCAATCATTTTTTTTGTGTCACTAGCTACTAAAACAGATGTCTCTTTATTGATGCTTTTTATCCATTCCTTGTAATTGAAAATATCTGAGTTGATTGTTCCATCTTCTTCTATGTATCTTTTTACAGCCTGAATTTCTGACCCTCCTGCTTGGAGAATAGTTAATGATGTGTTCTTTAAATAGTTACTTTTGCTTATTGAAGAGGATGCAGATGCACTGATTATTTTAAAAATTTTAGTTGAAAACTTAAAGAGTTCATCTTTATTGTCAGAATGATCTATAGCTGATGTTACTACACTTAATTTTCCTCCTAAAACGAAGTCTACAAGTACATGCGTACCGTAATCATTTATGATTTCTGTTCCACTGGCATGTTTTAATGCGTATCTAAATTCATCAGTTAAGAAGTATTTTAGACGTTCTATACTTGAGGAACTTAAGTATAATCTACGGACATTTCGAATAATATCCATCTTATAAAAAGAATATTCATCTTTTGTTTCAAAATTACTGTCGTACTCTGCAGAAAACTGTATTCCTCCCCACGGAAGAAAACCTAGTTTTAGTTTACCTTTTGCGGAAATAGATTTCTTAAACTCTTTTTTGGATTTTTCAAATATTTCAGTCGCCGTGACATCTCCATGCATAATGGATTCTTCTATAATACCTTTTGGAAATATTTTTTTTTCACCTGTCATTGGATCTATTCCCACGCCTGACTCAAATCTTTTTAAATCGATAACTTTATTAGCCGCTCCGTTAGGATTATCTCCTGTTGCATATAAACAGTTATATCCATAGCCTATTAAATCATTGGCTCCATCTCCCGAAGAACGGGTTATTTGAGGAGAATATGTGATAGTCTTAATTGTGATTCCATTTTCTTGTGGTAATTGCCCCAATTCATTATTAGGATTATCTGTGATCAGATCTGTTTTATTGCATGATACTATAATGAAACTAATTCCCAAAAGACTTAGTTTGATCAATAGTTTGGAATAATTCTTATATGAAATTTCTTCTCTTTTCATTCCTATATTGTTTAATTTATAACTGTTTGCAAAGGTAGGTGGACTAAAAAGGTGTTACAATACCTAAACAGAATGAAAAAGACTGAACTCAGTACCTATTAATAAGTAGATGTGCTGGCGAATAGGGAACGAAAGAGTGGCCTGTGCCATGATCTGTAAAAATATGGTATATACAAGCAAGGAAAAACAACTTTACTTAGCTATTCATTTTGTATATTGTTATCATATATGTGGCAAAGAATTGAAATAGCATGTGATAGTTATGGCTTTTCTGAAAAGTGATCCAAGTGTTATGCTATTGTCCGAAAACAATTCAGTTTTTGAAGACAATAATATCTCTTGTAAGACCTAGGAGTAGTATTGCGGATGGTCGTAGCGGGAGTTTTGGTGATGACTGCAGTAAGGTTGATGGGGTATCCGACCGTTTCTGAACATTGAGATTTCTTCATACTATGATCGTACGGCAGACTTGTCTCCCCATATGTGGCTATCGGTTGCCTGATAATTAGATATTAGTAGGTATTGCCTTCACCTAGTGATCTGCGTACTTTTGTGCCATCACCAAAACGTTAAAGTTATGATGGAACTAATCAGCAGAACCCGCAATGGAATGATCACTTACTGTGCCCATTGTAAAGTGTATCATCTGGAATTTGGCAACCTTTTCTTTCGTCTGTCCGAAGCCGGATTTGAGTGTCTACGCAATTATATTGTATCGATTAACGGACCTTACTGTGAGAGGTCGAACAGGAAAATGAATGCCAACCGGAAGATCTTTCTGAAATTGCCGGCCCAGAATGTCTATTTCTGTGTCTGTACGGCCGAACTTGAAGAACTGAAGTCTCTGGTCTTGCTGCAGTCGCCGACCGTTGAAGAAACGGATGGCTTGATACCTTTTATGCATGATATTTCATTGAACTAATCTGCCGGTTTGTCTGTTTTTAGAATAGATAAATATCTTAATCGAGCATGGCACATTCTCACGAACATCATCACGAGCACGTCCACGAACTGACGTCGCTCAATAAATCTTTTATAATTGGCATTACGCTGAATATTTTGTTTGTCCTCGTTGAGTTCGGCATCGGTTTCTATTATGATTCTTTGGGGTTGCTTTCCGATGCCGGGCACAACTTGGGCGATGTGGCAAGCCTTGTGCTTGCCATGCTTGCTTTCCGGTTGGCAAAGGTGCATCCCAACAGTCGTTATACATACGGTTATAAAAAGAGTACGGTACTGGTATCTCTGCTCAATGCTGTTATTCTTCTGGTTGCCGTCGGCATTATCATCACCGAGAGTATAGAGAAGTTGTTCCATCCCGTTCCGGTTGAAGGTGCTGCCATTGCCTGGACGGCAGGTGTGGGAGTGGTTATCAATGCCGTTACAGCCTGGCTTTTTATGAAAGATAAGGAAAAAGACCTCAACGTGAAAGGAGCTTATCTGCATATGGCTGCCGATACGTTGGTATCGGTGGGAGTGGTCATTTCGGGTATTATCATCATGTACACCGGTTGGACACTTGTCGATCCGATCATCGGCCTGGTGATTGCCGTCATCATTGTCATCTCAACCTGGAGCTTACTGCACGACAGCCTCCGCCTTTCGCTCGACGGAGTCCCGGTGGGAATAGATAGTGAAAAGATCGGGCGGGTTATCCTGGAGCAACCCGGTGTGGAGAGTTATCACCATCTGCATATCTGGGCATTGAGCACTACCGAAACAGCATTGACTGCCCATATCGTGATAGGCGATCTCCGCCGTATGGAAGAGGTAAAGCGCGAGGTTAAGCATGAACTGGAACATGTCGGGATCACTCATGCCACTTTAGAATTTGAGTATAAAGGAGCATGTTGCGAAGGGGAGGATTGTATTTCTTAAAGTATATTTTCGAAGAAAAGAGCAATTTGTCAAATTGATATTTAAAATCTTGTAGAATCCCGTATTTGTATCCCTCGTTGGGAGTTGTTCGGAAAAACACCGGGAAATGCCGTTGGCGATTTTGTGTTCGGATACTTAATGTGCCGCATGAACTGCTATCTGTCGCTGATTCGGTTGTAATATGTGAAATATGGATCTCTTATTACCTATATCGTTGCTTTCTGACACTTGGTCGCCGTTCGGAAGCGTGGACGAAGTAGAGTAAAACAGTCTTTTTCAAAGCCTTTTTCCGGTTAGGTTATACCATTTTGACCGGATGATTACTTCATCCGGTAAGTATGGTTACGGCATACTGGCCGGATGGTTACTCCCTTTTTTGTCTATCCTTATTGTTTTTCTGTAAAAGTGAAAAACAGAACCCCGTTTTCAGGACTTCTGGAAGGGGTGAAGTTGGCTGCTAAGTCTTCCGGTTGCCCTATATGCCCGTTTTTAAATAGAGGGTGCGTTAGCAGAATCTTTTAATTTCTGTCTTTTTGATTGTAAAATATCCGTTCCGCTTTCCTTATGTGAAGGCTTTAGGGTTTGGCGAAGAAAATAACTTCTTCTTTTGCTATAGTCGAAAACAGTTTTTTACGTACCTTTGCGCACATAACAACTAAAATTAACCTTTTTATTTATGTTTACTGATTTATTGCACTCCTCTTATTTCTCTCTCTTCCTTATTGTTGCGTTGGGCTTCATGTTGGGAAGAATCAAGATTAAGGGGCTATCGCTCGACGTGTCGGCGGTTATCTTCATTGCCCTTCTTTTCGGGCATTTCGGTGTGATTATTCCCAAGGAACTGGGGAATTTCGGATTGGTACTTTTTATCTTTACCATCGGTATCCAGGCGGGGCCGGGATTCTTCGATTCTTTCCGCAGTAAGGGGAAGACGCTGATCATTATTACCATGCTTATCATCAGTTCTGCCTGTCTGACTGCTGTCGGGTTAAAGTATGCGTTTGGCATCGATACACCGAGTGTGGTGGGGCTGGTAGCCGGAGCGCTGACCAGTACACCGGGTTTGGCCGTTGCCATCGACAGCACCAACTCTCCGCTGGCTTCTATCGCTTATGGTATTGCCTATCCGTTTGGCGTGATTGGTGTCATCCTGTTTGTGAAGTTGCTGCCGAAGATAATGCGTATCGACCTTGACAAAGAGGCCCGTCGTCTTGAGATAGAGCGTCGCGGACAGTTTCCGGAACTGGGAACCTGCATTTATCGTATCACGAATCCGAGTGTATTCGGCCGTAGCCTGATGCAGATCAATGCACGTGCCATGACAGGAGCCGTTATCTCACGCCTGAAGCATCAGGAAGAGATATCCATTCCGACAGCCCATACGGTACTCCATGAAGGGGACTACATTCAGGCAGTGGGTAGCGAAGAAGCTCTGACACAACTTTCCGGGTTGGTAGGTGAGCGTGAAGAAGGTGAACTTCCGTTGGAAAACACGCAAGAAATCGAATCATTGCTGTTGACCAAGAAGGATATGATCAATAAGCAGTTGGGCGACCTGAACCTGATGAAGAATTTCGGTTGTACCGTGACACGTGTCCGTCGAAGCGGTATCGACCTCTCTCCGTCACCCGACCTGGCATTGAAGTTTGGCGATAAACTGATGGTCGTTGGTGAGAAAGAAGGTATCAAGGGAGTAGCCCGTCTGCTGGGTAATAATGCCAAAAAACTTTCCGACACGGATTTCTTCCCCATTGCTATGGGTATTGTGCTGGGAGTTCTGTTTGGCAAACTCAATATCTCGTTCCCGGGCGGATTATCCTTTTCACCGGGATTGACAGGTGGTGTGCTGATGGTGGCTTTGCTGCTGAGCGCAATAGGCAAGACCGGGCCTATCCTTTGGTCTATGTCCGGACCTGCCAACCAATTGCTTCGTCAGTTGGGACTGTTGCTTTTCCTTGCCGAGGTAGGTACGTCGGCAGGTAAGAATCTGGTCGCTACTTTCCAGGAGAGCGGTCTGCTGCTGTTCGGAGTAGGTGCCGCCATTACTTTAGTGCCGATGCTGATTGCTGCGTTCGTCGGACGTCTGGTGTTTAAGATCAGCTTGCTCGATTTGCTGGGTA
>OAWB01001119.1_pt1 | contig 10771 bp, 10 predicted proteins | sample 1550621 | NCBI WGS metagenome assembly OAWB01 (sample SAMEA2580107, study PRJEB22360) | human gut metagenome | biome: human gut; feature: human-associated habitat; material: faeces | place: Denmark | collected 2008/2010
TAAACAAAAAAAAGTTATGAAAAAGTTTATTGCATTAGTAGCATTAGTATTAGTAAGTGCATCGACTTTAATGTATGCACAAGAGTCACAGAGAGACATACGCCGCGCTGACCGTAAAGCACAAAGAGACGCAGAAAGAGCCAGACTGAAAGCTGAGGAACAAGCTGCCGACCAAGTGGCCTATCAGCAAGCCGTACAGGCTATCAAAGACAAACAGTTTGTACTGGAAGCCGATCAGGTAATCTTCAAACGCGGCCAGACAGCTTTCGTATCGTCCAACACTAACTTTGTAATGTTGAACGGACAGAGAGCAACCGTACAGGTAGCGTTCAATACTCCGTATCCCGGCCCTAACGGAATTGGCGGTGTAACAGTGGACGGAACCACTTCGGATGTAAAAGTGACTACCGACAAACGAGGCAATGTGAACTGCAACTTCAGCGTACAAGGTATCGGTATCTCGGCACAAGTCTTTATCACATTGACAAACGGAGGCAACAACGCCACTGTGACCATTAATCCGAACTTCAACTCCAATACATTAACGTTGAGCGGCAACCTTGTTCCGCTGAACCAGTCGGATGTATTTAAAGGCCGTTCATGGTAATAAGAGTGACGAGACTCTATTTAAGCTCGTAACTAATTCACATAACTCCGCTGCAAATCGCACAAAAAGTGTACATTTGCAACGGAGTTTTTTTATGGATAGATTATGAGAGAATATATCATCGCAGATAATCAGGACATCACGAAAGCAGGAATGATGTTTCTGTTAAGCAAGCAAAAAGAGGTAAGCTTGTTGCTGGAAGCCGACAATAAGATGGAGTTGGTCCAGTTGTTGCGCATTCATCCGCAAGCGGTGGTTATTTTAGACTATACACTATTTGATTTTTCCGGTGCAGATGAATTGATCATCCTTCAGGAACGATTCAAAGAATCAGACTGGTTATTGTTTTCGGATGAATTGAGCATCGGATTTCTGAGGCAGGGATTGTTCAGCAGCAATGCTTTCGGAGTCGTGCTGAAAGACAACTCCAAAGAAGAGATAATGTCGGCCCTGCAATGCGCATCACGAAAAGAGCGCTTTATCTGCAATCATGTAAGCAATCTGTTATTATCGGGAAGTGGAAATGTAAACACTGCTTCAGCCGTGCACACTTTCGTACCGCAGGAAGACCGTCTGCTCACACCGACGGAAAAAATAATCTTAAAAGAAATAGCTTCCGGCAAAACGACCAAAGAGATAGCGGCAGAGAAGCATCTGAGTTTTCATACCATCAACAGTCACCGAAAAAATATATTCCGCAAACTGGGAGTGAACAATGTGCACGAGGCTACCAAATATGCCATGCGGGCAGGCATTGTGGATCTGGCGGAATATTATATCTAAAGCAGAAGAGCGTACCGAAAATCAACCCAAATACACCGATTCATACAGACCTCGAGCAGCGACCGATTATTAAGCCGCATCTCTGTACAAACCGGTGTCATCTGAAGGAGCTTTCGTTATATTCTTATCCTATTTCTCCACTCCCGAAACAAACCCGGGATTCGGCGTCATAAATCACGCCAAACTGTCCCGGTGCAATTCCCTGTAATTTTTCGGAAGAAATAATCCGGTATCCCTCTTCGTCATGTAGCAAACGGCCTTTGATAAACTCAGGTGTATGCCGGATCTTAAATGTTACTTCCTCCTCGCCTGTCGAGCCTTCCCACGGGTTATCTGTAATAAAATTGAAGTCTTTCATCCTGAATTCATAACCATACTGCTGCTCGGCATCATAACCGTGGGAGACGTAAATAATGTTATCCTGAATATCCTTCTTCACAACGAACCAGGGTCCTCCTCCCAATCCCAATCCTTTTCGCTGGCCAATGGTATGAAACCAATAGCCGCGATGAGTACCAATCTTCTTACCTGTTTCAAATTCGATCACCGCCCCCTCTTTTTCTCCCAGAAAGCGACGGACAAAATCGTTATAATTTATCTTGCCCAAAAAGCAAATTCCCTGACTATCCTTCCGACGGGCACTGGGCAATCCGGCCTGCAACGCTATTTCACGCACTTCATGCTTCATCAGCCCACCTATCGGAAACAACAATTTCGAAACCTGCAAATAGTCAATCTGGGCCAGGAAATCAGTCTGATCTTTTATCGGGTCCTTGGCTGTACCCAGCCAGGTTTTCCCGCCTAGTTGCAAGGTCGTAGCATAATGTCCGGTTGCCGTAAGATCGAAATCTTTTCCGACCTGCTGCTCGAAACAGCCAAACTTAATCAGCTTGTTACACATCACATCCGGATTCGGAGTCTGCCCCTTCCGTATCTTTTCTATGGCATAAGCAGCCACATTATCCCAGTATTCCCGATGTAAATCGACAACCTCCAGTGCCAAACCGTAGCGTCGGGCTATGGCAGTAGACAGTTCTATATCTTCTTCGGCAGAACAGTCCATGTATTCCGCCCCATCCATACCTATTTTGATGTAAAACAGTGTAGGCTTGTAGCCCTGCTCACAAAGCAGATGTACAACAACCGAACTGTCCACTCCTCCCGATAATAATGCTGCTATATCCATTTTTTTAAATTTTCTCTAATGCCTGACGTAAGTCATCAATAATGTCCTCAATATGCTCCGTACCTATCGAAAGTCTGACCGTTCCGGGTTTAATCCCCTGTTCCTCCAGCTCCTGCGCATTCAACTGCGAGTGTGTGGTAGTGGCCGGATGAATCACCAGCGACTTCACATCGGCCACATTGGCCAGCAAAGAGAATATCTGCAGACTATCGATAAACTTCTGCGCTTCCTCCGTTCCTCCCTTTACCTCGAAAGTGAAGATAGAACCTGCCCCGCCAGGAAAATAACGTTGATAGATGGCATGATCCGGATGACCGGGCAATGATGGATGATTAACAGCCGCTACCTTCGGATGGTTCACCAGAAAATCAATAACCTTCAAAGCATTGGCCACATGCCGTTCTACACGCAAAGACAAAGTCTCCAACCCTTGCAGCAAGATAAAAGCATTGAACGGGCTGATGGCAGCACCCGTATCGCGCAGCAACACGGCACGTATACGGACAATGTAGGCAGCAGCCCCGGCAGCATCGACAAACCGTACCCCATGATAACTTGCATCCGGCTCGGTCAGTTGCGGGAATTTACCGGAAGCAACCCAGTCAAATTTACCGGAATCGACAATAACTCCTCCCAACGAACTGCCGTGTCCGCCAATGAATTTTGTGGCAGAATGTACCACAATGTCTGCCCCGTGCTCAATGGGACGGATAAGGTAAGGCGTACCGAAAGTATTATCCACAATCAGCGGAATCCGATATTTATGGGCAATGGCCGCTACGCCATCCATATCGATAATATTGGAATTGGGGTTTCCCAGAGTTTCAATGAATATCGCCTTTGTATTTTCACGAATCGCCCGTTCGAAATTAAAAAGATCGGACGGATCTACAAAAGTGGTCGTTACTCCATAAGCAGGCAGAGTATGCGCCAGCAAGTTGTATGTGCCCCCATAAATGGTCTTGGCAGCCACAATATGATCACCGGAACGGGTGATATTCTCGATAGCATAGGTCACGGCAGCAGCTCCGGAAGCCACGGCAAGACCACCTACTCCCCCTTCAAGTGCTGCGATGCGTTCCTCCAATACTCCCTGAGTGGAATTGGTCAGTCGTCCATAAATATTCCCAGGGTCTTGCAATCCAAATCGTGCGGCGGCATGGGCCGAATCCCGGAACACATAGGAAGTTGTCTGATAAATAGGTACGGCACGCGCATCGGTTGCCGGGTCGGGAGTCTCCTGTCCAACATGGAGTTGTAAAGTCTCAAAATGTAATTTTTTCGTTTCCATTTGCTATCTATATTTAGAGTTCATTGTCAGTGTCCAATCTTTATATGTGGCAAAGATAGAGGAATCCGGTATGGGAAGAAATCGCACATTGAAGGCATTTTTATACCACAATCGTGGTAGATAGAGCAGGTTATTAACTACATTTGCAGGCAAATAAAACATTATTGATATGAATAAACTTCTATACTGTTTCTTTTTATCATTTTCTGTCATGGCTACCTCGGCATGTACCGATGATAAGGAAGAACGGGAACTTCCTCCGGCCCCCGATTTCAGCCTGATGATCCTGAAAGAGAATCTGCACAGTAACGGAGGCGACGTATTACGCACCGATACTTATGTATACGATAACAATAAACTAACGACCCATACCACATTACAGGAGTTCTACGGGCAGAGCCTGACCCACGAAACGACTCTCTCCTACTCCGGTAACGAAGTGACATTGGCAGATGAAAACGGAAATACCGCCATTTATATCTTAGGAAGTGCGGGATATGCCACCGAATGTACTTACAAATTGTCCGACCAAGTCAGAAAGTACACCTTCACCTATTCCGGTGAATATCTTACCCGGATCGATGAAGAAATAAACAGTACGCCTTATTCTTCCGTAGAGTTGGCATACGACGACAACGGGAATTTAAGCCATATCATTGCCAATGGCTTTCAACCAATTATCAGGCGGGAAATACGGAGAACCTGTATCAGCTCCCTTGCCTGCAAGTTTGCGAAACTTCCCCCCTGTCTTTCCACAACGACGCTATTTATGCCGGACTGTTGGGCCGTCAGTCCAAACACCTGATTATCGGCAACACTCCGAAAGAAAACAAAGAGGAGTATACAAAATACACTTATGAACTGGATGAAAACGAAAAGCCAACCGGAATCATCGCTAAGACCACTTCTACAGGTACTGTGATCGACATAAACGGTAATGCATACGATGAAACAAAAACAGACACGAGAACCATCGGCATCACCATCGAATAAGGGGAACGACTTCAATCCTGCCTCCACGAAGTAGTAATGTAATGCCCCATAACAATATATGTAATCGAAATAACATATATTGTTATGGGGCATTACATATATTGGCATTTTCCTTACAAACAATTCCTCCCCGGACTCACCGGCACCTCTCCGGATTCCATACGCCGAGGGAGGAACGGGACGTATAATCCCATGATGCCCCTTATCACTCGCTCTTTACTCTCCGGCAAAGAACTTGCTGAAGAAAAGGATCTGATAATCAATGGAATTATTCCAATATTTTCCATTGTGTTCACCGGGACGGGTAATAAAATCATGATCTATCTTGCGGCCCAACAACCGATCGTGAAAGTCTTTGTTCACATTCAGAAAAAAATCATCCTCACCGCAATCTATAATTAAAGCAAGATCACCATTCTGAATCTTATCGAGTTGATTGACTACCGTATGTTCATCCCATATTCTTTTATTTGAGGCCAGTTCACCCAACTGCTTGTTCATGCTCCAGTTTTTGGGGAAAGGACGGATATCGACACCTCCGCTGGTGCTTCCTGCCGCTCCAAACACGTCTTTATGGCGAATACCTAACCACATTGCCCCATGTCCTCCCATGCTGAGACCGGTAATGGCACGTCCCTTCCGATCAGCAATCGTTTTATAATTACGGTCAATGTAGTTCACTAACTCTGAAGAAACAAACGTTTCATATCGGTACGCCGGATTCTTGGGGCTGTCCCAGTACCAACTGTCTTTGCCGTCGGGACACACAAAAATGATCCCTTTTTCATCTGCTATTTCCGGCAAGTTCGGTTTTATCTGAATCCAGGTCTTAGCATGACCGCCATACCCATGCAACAAGTAAAGTACCGGACAAGCCGCTGCATTTTTTCCCAAAGCAACATCAGGGGTCACTACCAACACCTGCACCTCCTTATTCATAGAGGGACTCTTCACCATCAGCGTATCTACCCTTGCGGCACTAAGCGGCAATACAAATAAAAGCAGACAAGCCAAAAATAAATTTCTTCTTTTCATTTTTAATCTATGTTTTTTAGAGTTTGTCTTTTCAATCTTTCTCTTCCAAAGCAGAAGGGTTGAATTCCGTAACCGGCTTTTCGAAAGCTTTCCCACAATGGTCGCAGATATATTCCCAATGATTGCCTCCGGGCGGGACAGTAGCCAGCATAGAAACAATGGCAGCGCTGACAGCCCTCACACGATGCTCCTTTTTAAGAACAAACTTAATCCGGTCCGAACCGCAGAAAGGACAAAACTTCTGTTCTTCGGGTATCATCTGATTCTGCCTCAGCAACTGCATGGCTGCTTCATAATCGCAATCCGCCACCAAGACATCCACTCCTGAGATGTCATGGACAAAACCCCGCAACAAGGTCGACATATTTTCATTATGTAATAGAGAATCAATACCTTCATTAGCAAGTGCTCCCTGTATAATATGAGCTTGAAAGGCATCATCGCAAGTAATCAGTTTTACGGTTTTCATCTTTTCTATTTAAAACTTTCCCACAAAAATAGCAGATAAAAACGAGAGACGAAACCATTTTTATATAACTTTGCACAGAATTCACAAAGTATATCGAACCGGACCAATGAAAAAAAATGTTTTGTTCCTGTTGCTACTCGGCCTGCTCACCACAGTCAGTGCGCAACCGACACACCGAATAAAGGGAACTGTGATTGACAAAGCCAGTCGTCAACCGCTGGAATTTATCAATGTACTGGTCTTAGGGCTGGGACGCGGAGGAGTGACAGATGCCGAAGGGCACTTCAACATCGGAGAAGTCCCTCCGGGCATTTATCGTCTGCAGGCGTCTGCTGTAGGATACAAAACCATACTCACCCCCGAATATATCGTCTCTACTAAAGATCTCACCATCCAAATAGAAACAGAAGAAAACCTGACCGAATTAGAAGGAGTCACGGTTACTGCTTCTCCTTTCCGAAGAGACCCGGAGAGTCCTGTAGGGCTACGTATCATCGGATTGCAGGAAATCGAGAAAAGCCCCGGAGCCAACCGAGATATCTCACGTATTGTCCAATCTTATCCGGGCGTTGCCTTCTCCCCTGCCGGATATCGAAATGACCTGATCGTACGCGGAGGATCTCCTTCCGAAAACCGTTTCTATCTGGATGGAGTAGAAATTCCCAATATTAATCATTTCAGCACTCAAGGGGCCTCGGGAGGTCCGGTGGGCATCATCAACGCAGACTTGATTCGTGAAGTCAATTTCTATACGGGAGCTTTTCCGACCGACAGAGGGAATGCCATGAGTTCGGTACTCGACTTTAAGCTTCGGGACGGAGATATGGAACGCAATTCATTAAAAGCAACTTTAGGAGCCTCGGAAGTCTCGTTAGCATCGAACGGACATATAGGAAAGAAGACATCTTATCTGGTTTCGGTGCGTCAGTCATACCTCCAGTTTTTATTTGACATGTTGGGGTTACCTTTCCTGCCAACTTTCACCGACGCACAATTTAAACTGAAAACTCGCTTCAATGCCAACAACGAGTTGACAATACTCGGGCTCGGAGGAATCGATAACATGAAACTGAATACCAAGCTGGATGGAGAAAAAGCGGAATACATATTGAGTTACCTGCCCAAGATACAGCAGGAGACTTTTACACTGGGAGCCGTATACCGTCACTATGCAGGCATACATGTACAATCTGTAGTCGTCAGCCACAGTTACCTGAACAACCGCAATACCAAATATCTGAATAATGACGAAAGCAGTGCGGACAACTTATCCCTGAAGTTGCGCTCAGTGGAACAGGAGACCAAATTCCGGATAAAGAACACCTCGACTTTCGGTAATTGGAAAATTAATTTCGGAGCCAATCTGGATTATTCCCAATACACCAACACCACCTTTCAACGAGTGTATATTGATGAAGGCAGGACGTTTGATTATCACACGTATCTGGGTATGTGGCGTTGGGGCATATTCGGAACCATCAACTATGCAACTACCGATGAACGATTCACTGCCTCACTCGGCGTACGAACCGATGCCAACAACTTTTCTTCCGGCATGAAAGGGATGGGCGACCAACTCTCACCCCGCCTGTCACTATCATACCGGCTGACAGACGGATTATATTTAAGTGGAAATGCAGGACTATATTATCAGCTCCCGCCTTATACCGGATTGGGATTTAAAGATAACAATGGAGCATGGGTCAACAAATACCTCCGTTACATGAGCGTCAGTCAAGAAAGTCTCGGCCTGAGTTGGCATCCGGGAAATACATTCGAACTGTCTGCCGAAGGTTTTTACAAACAATATGATAAAATACCGTTCTCCATCGCAGACGGCATCCCCCTGGCTTGCAAAGGCAATGACTACGGAGTCATCGGAAACGAAGCCTTGTCCTCTACCGCCCAAGGACGTGCATACGGCATAGAAATATTAATGAAATGGCTGATAGCTAAAAAACTGAATCTGGCATCCTCGTTCACCCTGTTCAAAAGCGAATACCGCAACAACAAACAATCGGAGTACATCGCTTCCGCTTGGGACAACCGGTACATTTTCAATATGAGTGGAACTTATAACTTTCCACACAACTGGAGCCTAGGCATGAAAATCAGCTGTATAGGAGGAGCACCCTATACCCCTTATGATGTGGAAAAATCATCTCTTGTTACGGCATGGAATGCACAGGGACGTCCATACTATGACTACACAAAATACAATACCGGACGCTTGCCCGCCTTCAGCCAACTGGATGTACGAGTGGACAAAACATTTTATCTGAAACGCTGTATGTTGGGATTCTACATCGATTTGCAGAATGTGACAAACAGCAAATTCAAGCAACCGGATATCCTGATGAGTACAGGCGTTATCGAAAATCCATCCGCCCCCATGGCAGAACAGCGCTACAAAATGAAATACATAACCCAGAAAAGCGGAACATTAATGCCAACCTTGGGTATCACATTTGAATATTAAATCTCGAAACAACTATATTATTAACTATAAAAACTCACAAAATGAAAAAAAGAATTATTTTTATTGCGGCACTTTTATGCGGAATGTGCTTCACGACAGCATCCGCACAGTTCAAAATCGGTGGAAAGAAAATCAATGTAGGCAAAGTGGTACAAGCCGGTAGCGACGCAGCGAAAGCCATCACCTTGTCCGACGCGGACATCGCAGCCATGAGCAAAGAATACATGCAATGGATGGACACCCACAATCCGCTGACCGCAGCCGACAGCGAATACGGCAAACGCCTGGAGAAACTGACCGGACATATCAAAGAAGTAGACGGACTGAAAGTGAATTTCGGAGTATATGAGGTTGTCGACGTGAATGCTTTTGCCTGTGGTGACGGCAGTGTCCGCATCTGTGCCGGATTGATGGATATTATGACGGACGATGAAGTGATGGCAGTTGTCGGACATGAGATCGGTCACGTGATTCATACAGACTCTAAAGATGCCATGAAGAGTGCATATCTTCGTTCGGCAGTAAAGAATGCTGCAGGAGCAGCCAGCTCTACCGTTTCCAAACTGACTGATTCGGAACTGGGAGCTATGGCAGAAGCATTAGCCGGTGCCCAATATTCTCAGAAGCAAGAGAGCGAAGCCGATGATTATGGTTTCGAATTCAGCATCAAACATAACATTGATCCGTATGCAATGTACAATGCTCTGAACAAACTACTGGAACTCTCAGCCGAGGCTCCCAAAGAGTCTAAATTCCAGAAAATGTTCTCTTCACACCCCGATACAGCCAAACGTGTAGCACGCGCCAAAGAAAAAGCAGACAACTATACTAAGAACAAGTAAGTTCGAGAACCACAAAACTGACTTTAACCGAGGCCGGATCCCAATATATGAGGTCCGGCCTCGGTCTTTTTGAAAAAATTCATTAATAATTCCGATAGTTTTTGCGTGAGTCCGTACTTTGGTGTAATTTGCGGTCATGAAACTATTCAAACTTATATGGAATTCTTAGTAATTATTCTTTTACTCGTACTGAATGGCATTTTTGCCATGTACGAGATTGCCTTAGTATCCTCAAGTAAAGCACGTCTGGAAACCCTGGTCAGCAAAGGGAACAAATCTGCCCGGGGAGTATTGAAACAATTGGAAGAACCCGAAAAATTTCTTTCTACCATTCAGATTGGTATCACGCTGATCGGTATCGTATCGGGTGCTTTCGGTGGAGTAGCCATTGCCGATGATGTGACTCCGCTCTTTGCCATGATACCGGGAGCCGAAGTCTATGCAAAGGACCTGGCCATGATCACAACCGTAATCGTCATTACCTACCTGTCACTGATTATCGGTGAGCTTGTACCCAAATCCATCGCTCTCAGCAATCCCGAGCGCTATGCAACCTTGCTGAGTCCCGTCATGATTCTGCTGACCAAGATTTCATTCCCTTTTGTCTGGTTGCTCAGCATTTCCACCCGCCTGCTCAACAAACTGATCGGTCTGAAAAGCGAAGAACGCCTGATGACTCAGGAAGAACTGAAAATGATTCTTCACCAAAGCTCGGAGCAGGGTGTGATTGACAAAGAAGAAACCGAAATGCTACGTGATGTCTTTCGCTTTTCGGATAAACGTGCCAACGAACTGATGACTCACCGACGTGATCTGGTGGTGCTACATACGACTGACAGCAAAGAGAAAGTGCTTCAGATCATCGACAACGAGCATTTCAGTAAATACCTCCTGATTGATGACGACACCGACGAAATAGCAGGTGTGGTTTCTGTGAAAGATATCATACTGATGATAGGTAGCGAACAGGAATTCAACCTTAGAGAAATCGCACGTCCCGCCTTGTTTATACCCGAAAGTTTATACGCTAAAAAAGTTTTAGAGCTATTTAAGAAGAACAAAAACAAGTTCGGAGTTGTTGTTAAC
>OAWB01001120.1_pt1 | contig 10731 bp, 12 predicted proteins | sample 1550621 | NCBI WGS metagenome assembly OAWB01 (sample SAMEA2580107, study PRJEB22360) | human gut metagenome | biome: human gut; feature: human-associated habitat; material: faeces | place: Denmark | collected 2008/2010
TCCCCCTGGCCGGGCAGGGTGTGGATGCCAGGGGAGTGGCGCAGATCCGCAATCCGTACCTGGATGCCAAGTTCAGGCAGCAGTACGGCGATGTGGGGTATTACGACCAGAAGGCAGCCATTATGGACCAGATAGAGGGAATCATCAGCGATCCGGAGGTAGAGGGAACCGGTATCAAGGCAGCATTGACCACCTTATCCCAGGCACTGGCGGATTTCAGCCAGTCCCCTTATCAGGAGACCAATGCCAACATAGTCATGAACGCATTTAAGGGTGTGACCCAGGTCCTCAATGAGTATGACGCCAATTTAAAAACCCTGATGGAACAGACTAAAAATGACCTGTCAGTGGCTGTTGAGGATATCAACACAAAATTGGACCAGCTGTCTGAACTGAACAGCTCCATTGCCCATGAGATATTCAGCAACAACGATTATGATGGAGTCAACTATGGGCCCAATGACCTTCTGGACCAGAGAAATGTTATACTGGATGATTTGTCGCGGTACGGCGATGTGCAGGTAACGGACCTGGAGGACGGAAAGATTCAGGTTAAAATCAATGGGAAAGTGGTGGTGGACGCTTCTGGGGCTTCCTACACCAATGATAAGCTTAACATAGGCAGCGACGGCGTTACTCTGACGTGGAACAGCAACAACCAGAATGCCAATCTGGGAGCAGGGGCCATCAGAGGATTTACGGATATGCTGACTGGTGCTGACCCAATCAATGCGGGAATACCTTACTACCAGAATAAGATGGACAATTTTGCCCAGACCCTGGCAGATGTGTTTAACAATAAAATTCATGCGGATGACCCTGATTTCCCTGATAAGTACAAGTTTCTTCTCCAGGGAGGTGTTGACGGCAAGGTTACAGCGGGAAATATCAGCATCAGTGACCAGTGGGCCGATGACGTGTCCTACATAATCCGCAAACAGAATCCGGACGGAGAGCTGGACAATCAGGATATTCTGGATATGAAGGCGGCGTTTGAGCAGGATTTTAATTTTGGAGGGGAATACACGGGTACATTCAGCGAATTTATTACCAGCGTCACCAATACACTGGGAAGCGGAATCAAGACAAACAGCGCCAGGATGAGTGCTTCCCTGGCTATTGCGGAAAGCGCTGATTCGGAGCGTATGGGCGTGTCCGGCGTTTCCCTGAATGAAGAAGGAATCAGCATGATGACATACAACAAGGCTTATCAGGCTCTGGGAAGGCTTATGACCACCATGGACGAGCAGCTGGATATGATTATCAACAAGATGGGCATAGTAGGGCGTTAAGGAGGAGCATATGAGAATCACGGAAAATATGATGACATCTACCTATAACAGGAATCTCCAGAGGAATATATCTGATTTGGCGTCCTCCAACCTGAAGCTGTCGTCCAAGCGTCAGTATAATCATGTATCGGAGGACCCGGCAACAGCGTCAAAGGCCTTTGCCATCAGGGACCAGATTGCCAGGTCTGAGGAACATATCAGCGTGGTGAAGAACGCAAGGGGAGAGCTGGATACAGCGGATTCCAACATTGTTACCCTGAACTCCATACTTGAAACAGTATACGAAAAGGCCACCAAGGCAGGCGGCGCCAGCAGCCAGGATTCCATGGATGCCATTGCGGAGGAGCTGGGCGGTCTTAAGGAGGAGATTCTGCAGACCATGAACGCCAAGTATGGGGACAAATTCCTGTTTTCCGGTTCGTCCAATAGCGAAGCTCCGTTCACCGTGGATGGGGACGGAAATCTGCTGTTTAACGGCAAGCCGGTGGATGCCTATGATAAGAACGATCCGGACACGTATTTTGACGAGAATAAGCCGGTTTATCTGGATATCGGATTCGGTACATACGCGTCGGGAACCAACACGGCAAAGACAGGAATTAAGATTTCCACATCAGGCGTGGATGTGCTGGGATACGGAAAGGACGAGAACGGGCTTCCCAACAATCTGTACAGCCTCATAGGCAAGGTGGAGGAGCAGTTAAGGGGCGGCGATAAGGAGGGGGCAATGGATACCCTGTCGCAGCTTAAGAAGAAGCAGAGCAATATTTCCATTGCCACATCTGAGCTAGGAACAAGAGAAAAACTTCTGGACCGCACAGAGGACCGTTTGGAGACAGGACTTATTAATTTACAGAAGAGCCAGACAGACCTGGAGTCGGTTAAGATTGAGACGGAGGCTATTAACAACAAATCATGTGAGACAGCCTGGATGATTACCCTTCAGCTGGGATCCAGCATCATACCGCCGTCCATATTTGACTTTATGAAATAAGTTGAAAAGAGGTGTCTGAGGATGAACGTCCTAAAAATCACATCTACCCCCATTAAGCTGTCCATGACCTCCCAGCGCGCCAGGCTTGAGAGCAGGCTGCCGGACCCTGAGGTGGGAATCATCCGCAATCCGGGGAAGCTGAACATGAAATCAGATCATATCAAGGTGGATATTGATACGTCCCGTTCCAGGGACAGCCTGGGATTCAAGACCGCCAGAGGGCTTATGAAGGATGCTGCCAGCGCAGGCCTTAAGGCTGCATCGGATGCCACTGCCCAGTATTCCAGGGTGGGCAACCAGATGATGCAGATTCAGGACGGGGTGACGGTATCCGGCATTATAAAGAATCAGATGATGGCCCAGACCAATGTGGTCACGGGGATTGCCTTTATTCCGTCAGTAGGTCCGGATATTTCCTGGGAGCCCGCTGATCTGTCCATTGACTTTGCGCCTGCCCAGCTTGCGTTTGATCCTCAGGTGCAGGAGCCGGCGGCTAGGTATGTGCCGGGCGAGCTCAGCGTAAATGTGGAACAGTATCCCAAAGTAGAAATAGAATATATGGGAGATCCCATATACGTACCGCCCAGCGCCAATCCGGCCGGAAATGAAGGGCCGCAGTAACAGGCGGTATGAATGACACCAGGGCCAGGGATGAGATAGGGGGATATGCTTGAAGATAGAGACGCGGGATTTTGGAATCCTTGAGATAGAAGAAAGAAATATTATAACATTTAAACAGCCCATATTCGGATTTGAAGAATATACGCAGTTTGTACTTGTAAATGATTCCAACATGGGAAATGGAATCTGCTGGCTGCAATCCATTGAGCAGAAGGACATATGCTTTATCATGCTGAATCCTCTGGAAGTAAAACGTGATTATGCTCCGGTTGTGATGCAGGATATATTAATCCTGCTGCAGGCGGTTCCTGAGGATGATTTGGACTGCTGGGTTCTCATGGTCATCGGAGAGACGTTCCGCAATTCCACAGTAAACCTGAAAAGCCCTGTCATCATTAATCATAAGACGAATCTGGCTGTCCAGGTAATACTGGACCAGGATTATCCCATACGGCAGTCCATATTCAGCCAGGGAGAGAGGGACGGCCTATGCTGATTTTATCCAGGAAAAAAGGCGAATCAATTAAAATTGGCGATGATATTGAGATATTTGTGTCCGAGATTAAAGGCGACAAGGTGCGGCTTGGCATTTCAGCGCCCGGCGATATGAAGATATGCCGCACGGAGCTGTATCTTACCATGGAGAATAACAAGGAAGCATCGGATAAGGTGGATCTGCTTAAGGTGTTCCAGCTCTCCAGAAACCTGAAAGCTCTTGCCCAGGAGGATGAAAAGGAAGTTAGGGAGGAGAAAAATGGAAGTGCTTGAGCAGATGAGGATGCTGCTCAGGGAAAAGGCCATTCTGTTCGGACAGTATGAGCAGGAGACCCTGAGACTGGATACGGATGACCTGGACGCGGTGGACGATATCGTGGATGCAGTACAGGCACGGCAGGCCCTTATAGATAAGATAAACGGACTGGACCGGAGGATTGCCGCTATCGGGGAAGCATCGGCTTACGGCGCGCGCTGTTTTCATATTGGGAAAAATCAGTGCGATTATGCCGGCCTTACTGAGGCTGAGCAGGCAGTATTCCGGGTCGGGCAGGAGGTATTTGCCATCATGACCAGAATCCGGGAGCTGGAAGAAGGAATACCGGGAAAGATGGCAGTGATTCAGGAACAGCTCCAGGAAAAGATAAAAAAGAATAATGTAAACGGTAAATTTACCGGATATCTGAAACAGATGGGACAGGGGAGCAAAGGGGTGCTCTATGATAAACGCAGATAGGGGGACAAACAATGTCATCAATCAATACAGTCAGCGGCAACGGCAATAAGAATTACGTATCAGGTCTTGCTTCCGGCATGGATACGGAGAGTATTGTCAAGAGTTTTCTGATGGGTACCCAGACCAAAATAGATAAGCAGTCAGGATTAAAGCAGCAGCTTGAATGGAAACAGGATATTTACAGGGACCTGATAACAAAAATCAATACCTTTAGTGATAAATATTTTTCTTATTATGGTTCGGGCGATACCAATCTCATGAGCCAGAGCCTGTTTAAGACAATGACCGGAATCAGCAGTTCCGGTGCCATTAAGATAAGCTCTGTCTCATCCAATGCGGTCAGCTCCATGAATATAAGCGAGATACAGCAGCTGGCAACAGCTTGTTCGGTAAAATCATCAGGTAACGTGACCGGTGATCCAAAGGGACAGGAGGCAAAGCTGTCCGAGTTGGAACCGGGAGAGCACTCTTTTTCCCTAACACTGGATGGGGTAAACAGGACCATAACGTTTACAAAGGGAGCAACGGAGCAGGATACGATTAATAATATTAACCAGGTGTTATACCGTAATTTTGGTACATCGGTGGGGATGGACCTGGTTAAAGTTGGTGAAGATGATAGCGGCAATGACATAAATGTCGTGAAGCTTGTAAAGCTGAATGAAGAAAGGAAATCTGCTGGCGAACCCGTGGACTCATCCAGAAGAGTTATCATAGAGTCAGCCGGCAACAATGATACGATTTCCAAGCTGGGATTTTCCGGCGGATTTTCCAACAAGCTGGATTATGGTACATCTATAAAAAATATGAATTTTGCCACGCCCCTTGAGGGAAACAGATACGAGTTCCAGATAAACGGCGTGACCATAAAAGGACTGACCGGGGAATCTACGCTCAGTGATGTAATCAGTGCTATCAACAGCAGCGACGCAGGGGTAAGGGTATCCTATTCCTCGGCGGCTGATAAATTTATCATGGAATCATCTTCAACCGGAGAGATATCCGATATAAAGATGTCCCAGACCTACGGGAATCTGCTGACCACCATGTTCGGCGTGGAGGCAACGGGTGTGCAGTCATCGCTGTTTTCCCAGGAAATCCCTAGTGCAAGTTCCGTGGACTTTAATGCCATTGTAGAGAATCTTAATAGTGGAAAGGACCAGTCCCTTACATTCCAGGTAGATGGAGAAGATTACACGGTAAAGTTGGAAGGAAAAAACGGTGTTGGTAATTATAAGAACACGCAGGCTGTTATTGACGCCATTAATTCCAAGCTTTCCAGGGAGTTTGGCAGCGGGAAGGTGAACTTTTCGACGAAGAAGGACCCTAGCAATGCAGTATACGATTTCGTAGTAGTGGAATCATCTGAGCATAGGATTAATTTTACATCTGATAATATAAATGGCGGTGGGGCTAAGGCGTTTGGATTTGCTGAAAACCAAACTAATGTGCTCGGCAAAGACACCACATGGAATGATGCTGGGCTGATAGGGGAGATAAAGGTTAATGGTGGAGCAGCAATTAATATTTTGGATAATCCCACATTGGAAACGGTGGCTTTCAGGCTTCAGACTGCTATAGGTGGAAATGCAAAGGTAGAGTATAAGGATGGCAGGTTTAATATAACCGGGCTTACTAATGATGTAATAATTGAGGGTGTTGATGGAAATGTAACAAATCCAGATGGAAGTGTCGTAAAGAAAAATCCTGTAAATATGATGTTTGGTAAGAGTACCATAGAGATATCTCATAAATCCTATAGACCTTTAATCTCAAAACAGGTCAAGAATACTGATTTTTTAAAAGGAAAGTTAAAAATAACTGTCGGAGAAACAACCACAGATATTAACGTCAACACTCTGGGAACTTCTGAAAGCTTTGATAATTTGCTACAGGAACTTCGGAATGTTACCGGGGGAACTGTAACGTACGCAGATAATAAAATACAAATAGATGGGGTAGAGCTCACTATAGAGGGAACGGATGCAGACGGTAAAGCGTTAATGAACAGCCTTTTTGGCAGTGATACGATATCGAACCACACGTCCGCTGACATAACCGCCGGCCAGAACGCCCGCCTCACAGTAGACGGCACTGTCATTGAGCGTAATTCAAACACCTTTGAACTGGATGGAATTACCATGGAATTAACCTCGGAATACCATGATACAGGCACCCCAATACGCTTGACTACATCCCGGGATACTGATAAAATAGTAGACAGTTTAAAGAGTTTTGTAGAAGATTACAACGCGCTTGTGGAAGAACTGAATGAACATCTGAAAGAGACTGCAAATTATAAGAAATACGCGCCTCTCACCGATGAACAGAAGAAGGAAATGAGCGACAAGGAGATTGAACTCTGGGAGGAAAAATCCAAGGAGGGCCTTCTCCACAATGACGCCAACATTACCAGCTTTCTGGGCGATATGAGAATGGTTCTTTACAGCAGTGTGGAGGGCGCAGGGCTGTCCCTTTATGATATCGGCATTGAGACATCCGATAACTGGAGGGATAACGGCAAGCTGGTCATTGACGAGGATGTTCTTAAATCCATGGCCGCCACCAACCCTGATGCCATATGCAAGCTGTTTACAGACAGGGACCAGGGGCTGGGAACCGGCATGCAGAATGCCCTTAAGGACGCAGCCAATGTCAGCAGCGGAAGCCCCGGCACCATGGTGCGCTATGCGGGAACAAAGGATGTTCTTACCACCAGCAATACCCTCTATGAGGAGATGAAGCACATTTCAGAGACGCTTTCCAATCTGAATACCAAGTATCAGCTGGAAAAGACACGGTACTGGAATCAGTTTAATGCCATGGAACAGGCCATATCGAATATGAACAGCCAGAGTTCCTGGCTTACCCAGCAGTTCTCATCATGATGAAGGAGTAATCACTATGCAGAATCCATATGCAAAATATAAACAGCAGTCCATAATGACCATGACCCAGGGAGATATGATTAACCTTCTGTTCGATGAGACAATCAACCGTCTGAACAAAGGTCTTGCGGGGCTGGAGGCAGGGGACTGCGAAGCAACCAATACCCATTTTAAGAAGGCCCAGGCTATTATCAGCCATCTGGCATCCACACTGGATCCCCAGTATCCGGTTTCCAAGGGATTGTCTTCTCTCTATGAGTATTTTAATTACCAGATCATACAGGCCAATGTGAGGAAGAACCCGGAGACGGTGAACGAGATTCTCCCCATGATAGAGGAACTGAAAGAGGCATTTGCCCAGGCGGATAAACAGGTACGTATAGGCCACACAGGCTGATGAGAGACAAGGAGGCGGAACATGCCGTTATTTGATGACAGGGCTTTGGGAGCTCTGGAAAGAGGTATGGATGGCATGTGGCTGAAGCAGCAGATTGCCAGCCACAACATTGCAAACGTGGAGACGCCGGGTTATAAGGCGAAGAAGGTGGAATTTCGGGATGTTCTTTACGAGACAGCCCAGGGAACAGAGCGTATATCCAAACCAGTGGTGGAAGAGGATGGAAACACCCAGGCCAGGCCGGACGGCAATAATGTCCAGGTGGAAAAGGAAGAACTGGAGCTGTGGAAGGCCTATACCCAGTATTCGGCTCTCACAGGGCGTGTGTCAGGCAAGCTGTCCACGCTGCGGTATGTAATTAATAACACAGGCAAATAAAGGAGACAGATATGGGGTATTTGGATTCTCTTAATATAACGGGTTCCGCTCTCACAGCAGAGCGGTTCCGCACGGATATCATCATGCAGAACCTGGCAAACCAGAACACCACCAGGACGGCAGAGGGAGGTCCCTACAAGAGGAAGCAGGTTGTGTTCAGGGAAAATACACTGAACTTTAAGAGCGAGCTGGGAAAGGCCATGACAAAGGCGGAGAATGGCGGCGTATTTGTGGAGGAAGTGGTGGAGAGCCAGAATCCTTCGGTGCCGGTCTATGATCCGGACCATCCGGATGCGGATGAGGATGGGTATGTGATGATGCCCAATGTGAACAGTGCGGAGGAGATGGTGGATCTGATGGCTGCCTCCCGCGCCTATGAGGCGAATGTCACGGCCCTTAATGTTGCAAAAAGCATGGCTCTAAAAGCACTGGAGATTGGTAAATAAATGAAAAGGCAGAAGGATGAAGAAGGAGGCCAGGAGTGGTTAAATACCTACGCGGATATGATAACCCTTGTCCTGACCTTTTTCGTATTATTATACAGCATTTCAAATGTAAACCTGACCAAACTGGAGGAGGTTGCGTCTGCCATGCAGAGGCAGCTGGAATCGAGGCAAAGACCGAAATTGAGGACGTGCCTTCCGATTTGAAATATCCTGTTGTAGGGGAAGGCGCCCAGGCGCCGGAAGACGCGGAGGCACCGCTGCAGCAGACACAGCAGCAGTACCAGGCATCGGCCAGGGAAATGGCTGATATGGCCAGGGATATACAGACATATTTTGATTCGGAGAATCTGGACGCGGTTGTCAGCAACAGTGAGAACGCGGTGTACATCCGTTTTAAGAATGATTTACTGTTTGCGCCTGACAACGCAAATCTTACGGATGCCAGCAAATCCATGCTGGACGCGGTTGGAATCATGCTGAAGGAAAAGCAGGACAATATCCTGGCCATTTACATAAACGGACACACGGCCCAGGCAGCCAATTCCCTGATTAACGACAGACTCCTGTCCTCAGAGAGGGCGGATAATGTGGCCATTTACCTGGAGGAACAGGTGGGAATCCCCCCAAAAAAGCTGATATGCCGCGGTTACGGAAAATATTATCCTATTGCGGATAATACCACCAGGGAAGGCCGCGAACAGAACCGGCGGGTGGATATGATTATTCTCGGAACCGGATATAAACCGCCGGATACGGTCCAGGGAATGGAGACAATGGATCCCCTGTTTCCGGTGACCATGCCGGGGGATGAGACTATGATGCAGGAAGGAACAGCCAGTGATTAAGAGTTACGATTTTAAATCACCAAAGAAATTTACAAAGGAGCGCATGAGTACGGTGGAGAATCTGTATGACAGCTTCGCCCGTGCCCTTGCGCCGTATCTCACAGGTCTTCTCCAGTCGTTTTGCGAGATTAATATTAATGGTATAGTGGAGAAGCGTTACCAGGAATTCAGCAGTTCTGTGCAGGATCATTCCCTTTTTGGCATGATTACCATGAGTCCTGCAAATAAAGATTATAATGAGGCGCCTCTGACCATGGAAGTGGATACCAGGCTGGCGTTTTTTATGATTGAACGTCTTTTGGGCGGAGTCGGGTCAGAGTATGATTTATCCAGGGACTTTACGGATATTGAGAAGGCTATTTTACAGTATGTCCTGAAAAAAATCACTGAGTTTTTAGGGGAAGCCTGGGGACAGTACCTGGACATCGAAGCATCCCTGACAGGGCTTCAGACCAACCCCCACCTGCTTCAGATGAGCGCCCAGGAAGATGTGGTTATCCAGGTGGAGCTGGAGGTGGTAATTGAGAAACTGAGAGCCAGAATCAACATGGTGATGCCGGCCCCCAATGTGGAGGAGCTCACTTCCAAGTTCGGCTATTCCTTTGCGGTCAGCCATAAGAAACAGGATGAGGACAAACAGAAATCCAAACGGCACTATATTGAACAGCACCTGTTGGAATCGGAGGTTGAGTTGAGGGCCATACTTCACGAGTTTACCCTGGATGCCCAGGATATACTGCAGCTTGCTCCGGGGGATGTGATTCCCCTCAATAAAAAGGTGGACAGCGCCATATCCCTCTATGTGGAGGATGTGGCCTGTTTTGAGGCCAGGGCGGGTCAGACAAAGATGCGCAAGGCAGTGGAAATCAGCAGAGAATTGTAGCCAGGAGGAAAAGGCATGTTATCAATGGACAAAGAAGCCATAAAGGAGCTGACGGAGATGGAAGCAGTTCCTATATGCAATATATTAGGCTCCCTGCTGGGCAGAAGCGTGAAGATGTCGGTGTCAAAGGTGGAGGAGACAGACATGGGTTCGCTGGCAGAGGGCCTGCCCCACTTTAATGTGGCCATAGAGAGCAGAAAAGCTGTGGGGGGCATGTCGGCGGACCAGCTGTACATCTTTGCCAAGGAGGACATGATAAGGCTTACCAACTATATCATGGGTGTGCCGGTGGATGCCCAGAGCCCCCTGGATGAGATTGCCCTCAGCACCTTGAAGGAAGTTGCTTCCCAATGTGTGGGCGCTGCCATGGATGAACTCAATGACTTCCTGGGAAGGGATATGAGGGACACAATAACCAGGATATCGGCGTTTGACAACACAGAGAGGATCCAGGATATTATTCGCAGCTGGAATGCGGAGGATTCCGTGCTTTTAATGGGGCTGCACTATGTTATTGACGGGGTGGTGGAGTCAGATGCATATATTGTTGCCGCCCAGGCACTAAAACAGGTGCTGGGTATTTCGGATATGGCGGACATGCCCTGTCAGGAGACAGGGGGGCAGACCCCGGGGATGCCGGCAGCAGGGATGCAGACGGCAGAACACAAGGAGGCCATTGCCGTCCAGGAGGTGTCCTTTCCGGAATTTAAGTACACACCTATCGTGTATGCCAAAGAACAGATAGGGGAAGAAAAA
>OAWB01001165.1_pt1 | contig 10353 bp, 9 predicted proteins | sample 1550621 | NCBI WGS metagenome assembly OAWB01 (sample SAMEA2580107, study PRJEB22360) | human gut metagenome | biome: human gut; feature: human-associated habitat; material: faeces | place: Denmark | collected 2008/2010
GCGCACCAAGTGCTGCGGCCCGCCGGAGAGCTGGTGGGGGTAGTGGCCTGCCCGCTCCGACAGGCCCATCTGGGCCAGCAGGTCACAGGCCTGTGCTTCCAGCTGGGCGTGGATGGCCTTTTTGTTGGCCTTGTAGTCGGGCTGCTCCTTCGCCAGAAGCTCCCCCGCCAGCATCACGTTTTCCAGCGCGGTGTACTGGGGGAAGAGGTTGAAGTTCTGGAACACGAGGCCGAAGTGGAGGCGCTTTTTTCGCACCTCGCTCTCCCGCTGGGTGGCAGGGTCGGCGGCGTCCCACATGGTCTCGCCGTTCACCCGGATGACGCCGGTGTCGGGACGCTCAAGGAAATTCAGGCAGCGCAGCAGCGTCGTCTTGCCCGAGCCGGACGAGCCGATGATGGCCAGCGCCTCGCCCTGTTCCAGTGTGAGCGAGATGTCCCTGAGAACCTTCGTCTCGCCGAAATTCTTCCCGATGCCGGAGGCTTCGAGTAATGCCATAATTCAGTATCCTCCTTAGCAGCGGAAATAGTCCATCTTTTTCTCGGCCCAGTCCAGCAGCAGGGTGAGTGCGCCGACAAAGACGAGGAAGAAGATCGCGGTGGAGAACAGCGGCCAGATGAGGCCCTTGGCGCTGTACTCCTTTGCCATCATGATGATCTCCTTGTTGGCGATGACGTTCGCCAGCGAGGTATCCTTCACCAGCGTGATGACCTCGTTGCCCATCGGGGGCAGGATGCGCTTGACGACCTGCAGGAGCGTGACCTTGAAGAAGATCTGGCTCCTGGTCATGCCCAGCACCTGACCGGCTTCGGTCTGGCCTTTCGGCACATCCTCGATGCCGCCGCGGTAGATTTCAGAGAAGTAGCAGGCGTAGTTGATGGCGAAAGCCACCACTGCCGCCACCAGACGGCCCGAAGAGCCGGAGGGCCAGGGGTTGGTCATGCCCAGCAGGCCGGGGCCGAGGTAGATGACGATGATCTGGAGCATCAGCGGCGTGCCGCGGATGACCCACACGAAGGTCTTGACGACGCCCCGCAGCGGTGCGCACCGGCTCATGGAGCCAAAGGCCACCACAAGGCCCAGCGGCAGCGAAAACAGCAGGGTCAGAAAGAACAGCTCACAGTTGAGCGCGAATGCGCCGGTCAGACGCTCCAAAATCACAGTCACAGAATCACTACACCTATCCGTTTATAATGTAAGTTACTCAGCCAGAGTCAGGCCGTACTTGTCGGCCAGAGCCTGCATGGTGCCGTCAGCCTTCAGCTCGTCGAAAGCGTTGTCCACAGCCTCGGCCGCGTCGCTGCCCTTGCGGAAGGCCACGCCGTACTCCTCGACGTTCAGCTCATCCACCATCCTGAGGTTTGCGTAGTCGGTCCCCTCGCCGATCATGGCAGAGGCCAGAGTCAGGTCGAGGACGGCGGCGTCAGCGGTGCCGGCGGCGACTTCCATCAGGCAGTCGGTCTGAACATCCTTGGAGATGAAATCCGCCTGAGACAGGTCGGCGTTCTCGGTGATGGTGGTCTCACCGGCAGAGCCGGCCTCGGCCACCACGGTCTTGCCGATGAGGTCGGCGGTGGAGGTGTAGTCGGTGCCGTCCTTCACCACCACGACCTGGGCGTTCTTGACGTAGGGCTTGGTGCAGGCCATGTTCTCCTCGCGGTCATCGGTGAGGGTCAGGCCGTTCCAGATGCAGTCGATGCTCTTTGCGGCCAGCTCGGTCTCCTTGGTGTCCCAGTTGATCTCCACGAACTCCGGCTCGACGCCCAGCTTCCCGCAGACGGCGGTGGCCAGCTCGGTATCGAAGCCGGTGAAGCTGCCGTCGGCGTCGGGGTAGTTCATCGGCTCATAGACGGTGTAGCCGATGACCATCTTGCCGTTGGACCGGATATAAGCCAGGTCGCTGTCAGCGGCCGCGGAGCTTGCCGGGGCGGCAGAGGCGGCGGCAGAAGAAGCAGCCGTGGAAGTGGATGCAGAACCGCCGCAGGCGGCAAGGCTCAGTGCCATCGCACCGGCCAGAAAAGCAGATACCAGACGTTTCATATACAAATTCCTCCCTCAGATTCAGCAGAAGCGGCGCTTCGTTTTACCGCTTTACCATGCTAAATTGTTAAACTGTGACTATAGAATAGCGCGTTTTGCCCCGTTTGGCAAGAGGAAAACCGATTTTTTTGCGTTTTGCCCGTAGACCGGCCCTTTCCGATCGGGTTTTCGGTGTATTTGTACAAAGGACAGGGCGTTCCGCAAGGCTCTCCCTCTGGGAGAGCTGGCGCGAAGCGCCTGAGAGGGCAAGCCCGTCTCCCAAGAGCCACCACCCAGCGATCAGCAGACCCTCCGTCAGAGCGATACTATCGCCGCGCAGCTGCTTCGCCATGAGCATCCTAGCCCTCTCAGTCTCGCTCCGCTCGCCAGCTCCCCCAAAGGGGGAGCCATTGGCAGGCCGGTCAGGCCCACGCGGGACGAGCAAAGTTTGATTTTATCGGAAACAGTAGTGCCCTGCTGCAGAGAGCAGCAGCTTCGGGACAATATCCCTTGTCAAGCTGCTGTGGATCTCTGTAGCAGGGCACTATCTTTTATGCCATATTGAGCTTTCAGCGGTCAGCGGAAAGTAGCCCGGCACGCCAGTGCCTCTCCCTATGGGAGAGGTGGCTGCGAAGCAGACGGAGAGGGCTAGGACGCTGCCGCAGGAGCGTCAGCTTCTCCCCGGGATGTCGCCTACCATGATGACGAAGAGCTTGAGTTTGCCATCCTCATCCTTCCACCTTCCGAAGCCGACCCGGTAGCTGGATGCGCGGAAGCTGATAGTGGCCCAATTATTGTTATCCGGTTCCGGCAGTACCAGTCTGTAGTTGTTACAGAGGTCGATGGCCTGCTTGACGGGGTCGTCCGAACCTCTGTACGCTCCATTGTAGAAGATGACCTGTTTGTTGGCGGTGCCGGGGGCGATGCCGATGGTCTTCAAGAGAGCTTCGAGAGGCTGAGGACCGCAAGCGTTGTAATTGCCCACCGTCAATCTGTTAATGAGAAGAGTGCTTCCATCCTCAGAGCTCACATGTGTGTACTTCTCCGCCGCCTCACTCAGCTGCGGGTCGGCCTCGCAGGTGATGTTCTTGCCATACCGCACATTTATGATGTCCGCCAGAGCCTCGGCCCGGAGGGTGTCCGCCGGCTTATCGCCCGGCTTATCGCCGCAGCCGGTGAGCAGGGCCAGCGTCATCACGCCCGCGAGGGCAAGGGCAAACAGCTTTTTCAATTTCATTGTCGTTTCCTCCTGTGTCAAGTCTGCGGGGTCTTGATGGTAGCGTCTGTTCGCAGTGCGAGGTAATAGCGGCGGCCGTCACTCTTTTTGCCCGTCATTGTAAAGGCTATGGCGTTCAGAGCGGTGCCTGACGACGGATCATACCTGCCAAACCCTACCATAGCGCATTGCTTCATACTCTCCGCCTGCGCCAGCGCACTCTGCTCCGGCTTCACTTCTCCATACCAAAGATAAACACTGCCTGTCACCAGATAGTCCTTCAATTCATTTTTAATGATGTTCCGTGCCTCCTCGGTCAGCCCACCCTTTTCATCCTTCAGCCAGTCCGGCTGGAACTGCCGTGCGATGACCTTGAGCTTTCTGTCCAGCGTCTCGTCCTTCTGATAGTCAGCAAATTGTCCCCTCCTGTACCGGAAATACTCTTCTACCTGCTTGGCTTGGGAGCCGCTGTCCGAGCATCCGGTGAGCAGGGCCAGCGCCATCACGCCCGCAAGGGCAAGGGCAAGGAGTCGTTTTGCAGTTTTCATCGTCGCTACCTCCAATCGTGGGGTGTGTCTCGGTGATTTTATTATACCATACCCCCCCCCGGGCAAGTGCGATTTATGCAGATTTCAGGCCCTTTCGCGCAAATTCGACCGCAGACCGCACCGTTCCGGCAGGGGTTTTGCTGTATTTGTACAAAAGAAAAAACACCCTCGCTCCTTCCCTTCTCGCTTTTTGCAGATTTCAGGGAAGAAACACAGGTGTTTCCTTGCTATTTGTCGAAGCTTGTGATATGCTATAGGTGCTGCTCGTAAAAGCAGCGGGCGCTGCAAACAACGGCAGGCGGTCAGCCACACTTCCGCAAAGGGGGTGGGCATATGCCGATTACTTTGACGTTTCATCTTTTCGGATGTGTTTTTACGATCAGAGTAAAACGCGAAAACCGCCACCGGGCAGGGTGACGGTTTTCACATTGAAAATCTAATCTCTTGAACCGGGCTGACCGCTTGTCGCAGCGCCCTTTCTATTATTAGTATAACAACTCTCCCTCCCGATGTCAAGTCAGGAGGGATTTTTTCTGTCACAGCGACGCATTCTCAAACGCATCCCCTGCGGCCTTTTGCAAAGCGTCGATGGAGATGGTGCAGAGGGCCGCGAGGTCGGCGTCCGAGCCGTCGGCAGGGATGTCCGCCACCTCTTTCTCCGTCTTGCCCTTGAGGTAGCTGCAATAGCCCTCGCTGTGCTCGTACCACTCCTTGCCGAGGCTGGATGCGTTCCGCATCCCGTAGCTGTCGCCCAGCTCAAGCTTGGAGCGGACGGTGTCCGGGGCGGTGACGCCGCCGTCTGCCGCGATGGTCAGCGCAGGCTCTGCCATATCGCCGATGGCGCTGGTCACACGGCCATCGGCATCCAGCGTCAGGGCCACGACGGTAAGGTCAACTTCTGCGTTCACATCCTTGTCGTCGGTGGCGGTGATGTCCGAAGAGGCATTCTCCGCCTCCACGCCGAGGCTCACCCGGTCGCCCTTCGCCGCGCCGAGGGCGGACGCATTCGTGCAGGCTTTCGCCACGGCGTCGCGGTACTTATCCACCCGGATGGTGCAGCCGGACAGCAGGTCGGCGTCCACAGCCTTGCCGTCCTTATCGGTTTCCAGCATAGATGCCTGCTCGGGCGTCATGCCGGTGAGATAGTCGGCGAAGTCATCGGCCTGCTCGGCCCAGCCCTTTTTCAGCGAGGATGCCGCTGCCAGCGGGTAGTCGCCCCCTTTCTGGCGCTTGGTGCGGTAGTCGGTGGGCATGGTGACGACGCCTTTGCCGTCGGCGGTAACTTCCACTTCCAGCTCATCCAGCATCACGTCGGCCAGCTTGCCGTCTCCGTCCAGCAGGACGGCGGCGGCGATGGTATGGATGGTGCCGGTGCGGGCCTCGTCAGAGGCCTCGGTCAGGATGCCGAGGCCGGTCTTCCAGCCGCCGGTCTGGGTGGTGCTGGCACTGCCGGACGAGCCGGACATGGCGTTCGAACTGCTCATGCTGCCGGAATTGCTGCTGCCTTTGCGGCAGCCCGGCAGCACCACGGCCGCCGCCCCGGCACAGCTCAGAAGAGCTTTTTGTCTCTGTGTCATAAGCGTTACGCTCCCTTTCATCTCTTTGGGAGTAGTATAGCCCGACACAGCGCCAATCATGCACGTTTGCTCTGAGACCGACGTGTTATCTGGCAAAGTTCCAAAATACCAGCGTGTTATCGTCACAAATCGAACTTTGCCACGTTGGCAAACTTAAGGCTTGCTGGCAAAGTAGGTAGTTTGCCAATCAGGAGAACTTTGCCAGGTTGGCAAACAATCAATATTGAACGATATATCATTTAATTTATGGAACTTTGCCACTTATTCCACCGCAGTATCCCTCACATCAGCGGGCTCAGCAGGCGGAGCACACTGTCCAGCAGCGTCCCGGCCAGCGAGGTGCGGCAGTCGGCCAGCTGCACTTCCCGGCACTCCGGCAGGGTGCGGAGCACATCGTCCCGCAGCGCAATGACCTGACTGTTATAGAGCAGCAGCGCCCCGCACTCAAAGTGGAGGAAGAGGCTGCGGTAATCCATGTTGATGCTGCCCACCACGGCGGCGCGGTCATCGCTGACGTAGCACTTGGCGTGGAGGAAGCCGGGTGTGAACTCGTAGATGCGCACCCCCGCCCGGAGCAGCGGCACATAATAGGAGCGGGTCAGCCGGAAGACGAGCTTCTTGTCCGGGATGCCCGGCAGCACCAGCCGGACGTCCACGCCCCGCTTTGCCGCCGCCTTCAGCGCTTCCAGCATGGTCTCCCCCACCGCGAAGTAGGGCGTATAGATATAGACGTACCGCTGGGCCTGATTGATGATATTCAGGTAGACCGTCTCGGCCAGAGCCTCTTCGTCCAGCGGGCTGTCCCCGTAGGGCTGTATCACTCCGTCCGACTGGGCAGACAGGGCCTCAGCCTGAGGCATAAAGGGCGCATAATCCTCCTCGCTGGGGCGGAAGGCGTTCCAGTGGTCGAGGAACATCACCGTGAAGTTCCAGACCGCCGCGCCCTCGGTGCGGAGGGCTGCGTCCTTCCAGTAGCCGAACCTCTCTTCTTCATTGATATACTCGTCGGCCAGATTGATGCCGCCCGTATAGGCTGTATTTCCGTCCACGACCACGATCTTCCGGTGGTCGCGGTGATTCATGACCAGCGACACCAGCGGCACCACCGGGTTGAACGGGATGCAGCGGATATGCGCCCGCTCCATCTGCACCACGAAATCGGACGGCAGACCCAGCAGACTGCCGAAATCGTCGTAGATGAGCCGGACGTCCACCCCCTGCGCCGCCTTGCGGACGAGGATGTCCTCTACCCCATCCCACATCTTGCCGGTGCGGACGATGAAGAACTCGAGGAAAATGAACCGCTCTGCCTTTTCGAGGTCGGCCAGAAGTTCAGGGTACATGGCCTCACCGCAGGGGTAATATTTTGCGGTGGAGTTTTTCCATGCGGGGTACGGCCCGTACTCCGAAACATACCGGCTCAGTCCCCTGCTGGCGGGGTCGAGGGCGTCGGTCTGGCCCGGCTGCTGGGCGAGGTCGGCGGTGTGCTGGCGCTCCACCGCCTGCATCCGCTGGCGCATCCGCTTGGCGGGGGCCTTGTTGCCGAAGGCCAGATAGAGCGCACCGCCCAGCAGCGGCATCATGCCGATGAGGACGAGCCAGATGATCTTATAGTCGCTGTTCTCGTCCTTCCGCACGAGGTAGAGGGTGATGAAGAGGCTGAGGACGTTCAGCCCCGCATTCACCCACACCTTTCCGGCGGTGAGGGAGAAGAAGGCCCAGAGCAGCCAGCATATCTGCAGCAAAACAAGGGCCACTGTGACCGTGGCCCTGTTGATGACACGATTGAAGAACCGTACGACCGGCAGCCGAAAGAACATCTGCGCCTCCCCCGCTGCCTTTCGGCAGCATTTTTATGGGAATAGTATAGCGCAGAGATGCGGAGATTTCAAGCTCAGGCGTCCGCGTCCTCGAAGCCCACCATGAGGCCGCCCAGCTCGGCGTAGTAGCTGCACAGGCCACCGCACTCGGTCACCCGCACCTGTGCGCCCTCGAAGACAGCCCGCACCATATGCATCAGGCGCTCGGCGGCGGCGGGGTTGCCGCAGTGGGCAATGATGACCTTGCCGTTCGTGTAGCCGTGGCCTTTGAGCTCCAGCACGATGCGCTCGAGAGCGCCGTGCTCGCCGCGGGTCTTGCAGAGGACGTCCAGTTCGCCCACATCGCTGGCCTTGCCGATGACCCGGATGTTGAGCATCCGCGCTACAGCGGCCACAGTGGGCTTTATGCGGCCATTCCGGGCCAGATTCGCCAGCGATTCCAGCGAGAACAGCAGATGGGTGTGGTGGCGGTAGCGCAGCATCTCTTCGCACACCTCGTCAAACTCCCTGCCCTCTTTGATGAGCGCACGGAGATGCTCTGCCAGCAGCACCAACTCCGGGCCGGCAGACAGGCTGTCCAGCACAAAGACCTGAGCACCCGGGGGCTCTGCCTGATACTCCTCTGCGGCCAGCTGGGCGGCGTTGCAGCTGCCCGACAGGGTGCCGGTGATGGTGATGGCATAAATTTCATCTGCGCCCTCATAAGCCTCCAGCCAGTCGCCGATGTTGGGGCAGGAGGTGCTGGTCTTGCCCTTGTAGGTGCGCAGGGCAGTCGCCATCTCCACGGCGTCCAGCGTGCCGTCGTCGAGGTATTCCCTCTCGTCGGTCACGATCTTCAGAGGCACAGAAGCAAAATCAATGCCGTCCAGCTTGTACAGGCTGGCAGAAGAGTCCACAACGATTCGTTTCATCTCATCTATCTCCATTCCGGCGGGTGTCCGCCGCTTTTTTTACGTTCGGTGAGTCCACTATATCAGTTTTTCAAAAACCTGTCAAGCGATTTGTAAAATTCTTAATATTGTTTTCATAAACGGTTGACCCTGACTCAAAAATGCGATATACTACCACCATGAATCAGGAAATGAAACGCCGTGTCACGGCCTGCGCCGCCGGGTTTTCCCTGCCGCGCTACCGGGAGCTGCCCTCCGTGGGGCTGTATCTCGACCAGACCGTGCAGCTCGTCAACAGCTGCTTCCGGGGCTTCCCCGGGGTGGAGCTCACCCCCTCCATGGTGAGCAACTACGTCAAGAAAGGAGTCATCTCCCACCCCGTCAAAAAGAAGTATTCCCGCGAACAGCTGGCTTCTCTCATCTATATCGTATTGTCTAAAAATGTCCTCTCGCTGGAAAACATCGACACCCTGTTCCAGATGCAGAGGGCTCACTGCACTGCCGCCGAAGCCTACGACTACTTCTGCGACGAGGTGGAGAACTGCCTGCCCTACATTTTCGGTGCCAGCAACACCATCCGCGGCCTCGACCCGGATGCCGACGACGAAAAGCGTCTGCTGCGCGGCACCATCGTCGCCGCCGTGAACAAGATGTACCTCGACTGCTGCTTCGTCGCCATGCGGCAGGAGGAGGCTCTCTGGCCGGGGATTTTGGGAGATTTAGAGTAAAGACCCGAAACTTTACCGCGAGCGAAAGCCTCTCCCTTTGGGAGAGGTGACATCGCGCAAGCGATGACGGAGAGGGCAAGCCCGTCTCCCGAGAGTCGCGATACAGCGATAAGCAGCCCCTTTGTCAGAGCGATGCCATCGCCGCGCTTATGATTCTCCGTCAGCATCCTTGCCCTCTCAGTCACCTTCGGTGACAGCTCCCCCAAAGGGGGAGCCTTTCGCATCCCGTAAGGCAACAAAAAGCACCCACCCTCCCGTTTCACGGGAAAGGGTGGGTGCTTCTGTTTTATCCAGTCCTTAAGCCTTACGCATCCTGCAGCTCACCACGGCTTGCGGCCTTGAGGTAAGCGAAGATGAAGCCGTCGAGGTCGCCGTCCATGACAGCGTCCACGTTGCCGGTCTCGTAGTTGGTGCGGTGGTCTTTGACCATCGTGTAGGGCATAAAGACGTAGGAGCGGATCTGGTGGCCCCATGCGATCTCGTTCTGGACGCCCTTGATGTCGTCGATCTTATCCATGTGCTGCTGCTTGGCGATCTGGTACAGCTTTGCCTTCAGCATTTCCATCGCGTAGTCGCGGTTCTGGAACTGGCTGCGCTGGGTCTGGCAGCTGACCACGATGCCGGTGGGCTTATGGATGAGTCGGACAGCGGAAGAAGTCTTGTTGATGTGCTGGCCGCCGGCACCGGAGGAGCGGTAGACCTGCATCTCGATGTCCTCGGGGCGGATGTCCACCTGGATGGTGTTGTCCAACTCGGGCATGACTTCCAGAGAGGCAAAGCTGGTCTGACGGCGGGCGTTGGCGTCAAAGGGAGAGACGCGCACCAGACGGTGGACGCCGTTCTCACTCTTGAGCAGACCGTAGGCGTTGGCGCCCTTGACCATCATGGAAGCGCTCTTCATGCCGGCCTCGTCGCCGTCCTGATAATCCAGGACCTCGACGGTCATGCCGTGAGCCTGCGCCCACTTGTTGTACATACGGTAGAGCATCTCGGCCCAGTCCTGTGCCTCGGTGCCGCCGGTGCCTGCGTGGAAGGTCAGGATGGCGTTGCTGTGGTCGTACTCACCGTTCAGCATGGTCATCAGTTGCAGCTCATCCACAGCCTTGCCCACGGCGTTGACGGCCTCTTCGGCCTCCGGCACCATCTCGGGGTCGTACTCCTCGTCCAGCATGACCAGCATGGTCTCTGCGTCATCGTACAGGCCCTGCAGCTTCTCGAAGCGGTTCAGCTTGCCCTTCAGGTCGCCCACCTCGTCGAAGACCTTCTTGCTCAGCTCAGCGTCGTCGTAGAAGCCGGGGCGGGACATGGTGTGCTCCAGCTCCTGCACGCGCTTGCGGGAAGCGTCGATGGCCAGCGCCTCCTCCAAGTCCTTTACAGCGGTGTGGTATTCAGCCAGCTGTACTTTCAGTTCATCAGTGGTGATCATCGTTTTATTCCTCTCGTCTCAAAGAACAGGAGCAGTCTCTTCATCATCAGCCACGCACACGGGCAGGCCCGTCTTCGTACAACCTCTCAGTCTCGCTGACGCTCGACAGCTCCCCTAGTAGGGGAGCCTCTG
>OAWB01001173.1_pt1 | contig 10280 bp, 5 predicted proteins | sample 1550621 | NCBI WGS metagenome assembly OAWB01 (sample SAMEA2580107, study PRJEB22360) | human gut metagenome | biome: human gut; feature: human-associated habitat; material: faeces | place: Denmark | collected 2008/2010
TTATACTCAATATATATAATAAATAAAATGAAAAGAGGTCTTAAATACTATTTTATGGGCAATTTACCTTACATTAATATTAATTCTGAAATTTTATCTTCAACAGCCTGATGATATTTTTCATAATCAAAATTTCGATCATCTGAATTTTCATGCTCTGCCGCTCGAACTAATTCGGCTGCCAAGGCTTCTTGTTTACTGTCGATCAGAGTCCCATTACATGTCTCCACAATGTCTCTCACTCCAGGGATATCAGAAGCAATAATTTTCTTATTGAGAATGGCTGCCTCTAGGACAGGCAGTCCAAATCCTTCATATCTTGAAAATATCACTAGGCAGTCACATTGTTTCAGCAGAACATAAGGATTATTTAAATATCCTGTCATAGTCACATCATTTTCTAGGCCTAAATTGGATATCTGTGATTCAATACTTTTTTGTTCGTCACCTTCACCTACAATATATAATGCAATATTCTTGTTTTCTTTCTTCGCCTCTGCGAATGCTTCGAGGATCGCACCATAATTTTTTTCTTCTGATAACTTTCCTAAACAGATAAAATTATATTTATCTTTATCTACTGTTTTATATCCGTTTAAGTGGATTTTATGGTCAGAATTTTTTTCTTCTACTACAGAATATTTATTCCCATCCAGCGTAATCTCATGTGTCCTGCTTTCCGCCATACTTAATATTTCTGACGCATCAGCTCCGTCAGGAATAAAATTTAATCTTTGTTGTGTGTCCTCATCTATGATATTCCTGTTTACTTCCATACATCCTGATGAAACAGCAAGAATTCTCTCAAATAACGGATAAAGTGAAAAAAGATTTAACAATCGTGTTCCCTTGATCTCATCCGTCTCCAAGATTCGTTCAGCCTCTTTTTTCATATCTGTATGCAGAAAGATGGACTTCATTTTTGCATCTGAAAAAGCAACCAGTGAACTCCAGAATAATTCAAAACCACTGAAATCTATTGCACATTCAAAAGTATCTCTGCCACAAATGCGCTTTAATTCTCTGCGGTAAAAACTAAAAAGTTCCTCTTTGCCTGAACCCTTTTCAAATCCGGTTTTGTCTATTTTCTGTACCTGGACAAACTCTTCTTCCTGATAACCTGAAGAACCATACCGAACGAAAACAACAACATTTGGATTGATTCTTTCAAATTGTTCCTGCTCTTCCTGCTCCCCTGTCTTATCGGCAACTAAATAAACTCTGTTCTTATCGTAGTCGATCATATTCAAGAAGCTGATCAAAGAATTCGTCAGACCTCCTGGTTTCATTTTCCCAGGATACAATAAAATGTTACTTTTATTTCTCACATCATTTTTTATAAATACAGAAGGACACTTTGATAAAATAACAGACTCCCCTATAATTTGGGCAAATTCTGAAGGCTTCTCATGAACGGCATCCCACTTTTTTATCTCATGTACTAAAATATTTCCTGTATAAGTATCCTTAAACTGTTCAATTGACATCACCTTTTCTTTTATAGTTTCATTGTCAAATACCAGATGAGAAGCCTGATATAAATTACGGATAAAGTTCATTTCTTTTATGCTGAAATACCTGCTCTTAAACATAAAATCATCAAACTTCTGCACTAATCTGATGTAATACTGACCATCTCTTCTGCTATAATAAAAGGGCATTTGCCTGTTATTAATAACATACTTAGCCTTAGCTAAGTACTCAAAATATTCTTTTGATTTCCGAATCACGAATTTGACATTTTTCTTTCGCTTAAATGCATTATACACATCTCCCGATAACGCTTCCAATGACCATACATGTGTAAATTTTTTGTATTTCTTATCTTGATACAATGTTCTGAACATGGAATATGGGCCTGCAGTTGTATTCTTTCCAAATCCAGACTCATAAAAAATCATATTCTCATCAATATCAAAATCATTTACAGACTTTGAATACATTGCACCATATGAAAACTGCTCTTTTCTTTTGACATTCTCTTGATATTTATTTCTGAGATCTTTTTCCAAAATCAGATTTTCATCCATCAAACTTCCTCCTCACTAGGCCTCGATCATTTTGTAAAAAGCTGTTAAGGCCTGGTAGTTGTAATTATCATAATCAAATACTTCTGGCACTTTCTTGTGTTCTGCAAAAGATATCATAGCGTTTGCCAAACCGTCCACACTATTTTCAACCAACTCACCATATTGAGGCTTTAAAAAGCTTCTTGGTCCGTCGATATCAGTAGAAATGCAGTACTTTCCGACTACCATTGCTTCCAAAACTGCCAAACCCTGCCCCTCATGATTAGAAGATAATACAAAACAATCCATGTGATTCAGCAAATAAAATGGATTTGCTACATGACCTGTCATAACAACGTTGTCTTCTAAATTTAGTCTTCTGATTTCATTCTGTATGTCAATTCTCAGAGGCCCATCCCCGATTAAATATAATTTGACATTAGAAAATCTGCTGTTCACCTTCTCAAAAGCCTGAATCAGTTTCTTCTGTCCTTTTTCCCATGACAGCCGTGCAATACAGACAAAATTAATATCCTCAGGTTTCGGCATCTCCACACCTTCAAATTCAAATCTGTTCTTTGTAATATTATAGTTCTCACTAAAATAGTTCTTTCCAGAATACGTGTATTCAAAACCTGTTTCAGCCATATTTTTAATATTGGCAGGATCTAATGTATTTTCCACAATAAATGTTTTGTCCTGTCCTGTCTTTGTTGTCTCTGCGAGACTTATTTTATTAGCGGCTTCCACACTTTCAGAAACCGAAACCAATTTGTCAAAGCAGTCATAGGCAGTAAATATAGTTTTGAGCCTCTGTTCCAACGGCTTTCTTCCATTTACTACTCTGTTCATTTCCTGCTTCATATCATTATGCTGGTAAATGATTTTATCAGGGAATCCTGCGTAAGCAAAAAAGCATACCCATGACATCGTATAGCCACTATAATCAATTCCATGTTGAAAATTCAAGTTTCCAAATAATCTTTTCTTCTCTCTCTCAAATACTTTTACCGGAATCTCCTCTGGTTTGCAGCCTTGTTTTCCTATTCCATCTGAAATTAATCTCAGATAAGGCATGTACTCTTCGGGTAAGAATCCATAATTCCCAATTTTATAGAAAACTTTCACCCTGGGATCTAATCTTTCGATATTATGGCGTTTTGCATCATCATACTTATCTAAGATCAGATAAATATCATACTTAGAATAATCAATATTTCTTGATAAATTTATGATCGAATTTGTGATCCCATTGTTAATGAAAGCACCTGCATAGGATAAGATCCTAGCCTTGGATTGATCCATTTCAGAGTACACTTTTTCCTTATCATACTTGTCATGAAATAAGAGATCCGCTAATCTTTCACACGCTCTCCCATCATCATTATAAGAATATTCTTTTAAATAGGCATTGTATGTATCGTTATATTTTTCTTTGATACTTTCACAATCTGCTAGAGCGTCGATCAGTTCCTTTGTGGATCTGCAGACCGGTCCCGGCAATTTATTCATATCTACATATAAGCCTCTATCGTTTTCATATGTCTCTAGATCATAAGCATAAAAAAGAATTGGTTTTCCAGTAACCATATAATCAAAAAAGACGCTGGAGTAGTCAGTAATCAGGACGTCTGTAATAGATAGAGCCTGATTTATCTCAACATCCTCCGGTATAGATAACTTTTTTAAATCCTCAGTTAAATAGCGATTCATCATATGATGCAGCTTAAGCAACAATACACAGTCATCTGGAAGTCCTGCCTTTAACTCTCCTACCCTTTTAAGGACATCCATGGACATATTTGATACATTTCCCAATTCACCTCTCCATGTTGGAGCATATAAAACAGCCCTCTTATCTTTTTCAATTCCCAGCCTGTCTTTTAATTGTTCTTTTTCTGTATTAAATATCCAGTCTTCCCTCGGATATCCTATGTCTGCGACCTTACCTGGAAATGCTCCATCGACATCACACGATTTCAGCAGGATATCTGCTGTATACTTATTCGGATTTATAAAGTAATCACAGTGTAGAAGGTTTCTCTGTAAATTTCTATGCTGTCCCAGTGATCCTTTTATATCCTTTCCCAAAGTCTTGATCGGAGTTCCATGCCATGTGTTCACATAAACCTGATCATCTTTTTTTATAAAATACTCAAGAAAGGTATTGTTGGATATCAAATACTTGGATCCGCATAAAGCTTTAATGTATTCCTCAGAATTATATTCTACAAACTTTATATTTTGTTCTTTTTCATATTTCTTTACTAACGGATGTTCAAGGTCTTTCACTGCCCAAATATGCTGAAATTCTGAATATCTTTTATCTTTAAGCACATACAAAAAAAACGCGTAAGGGCTGTCAGTCATGCCAGCCCCCTGAAATGATTCATAAAAAATCCTATTTTCAACTACTCTTTCATTCTCATAATATTTTACAAACCAGCTTCTGGTCTGGGTTTCATTGTTTGTCCGCATAAAGCTTTCAAATTCTGGGTATGTCTGCTCTTTTTTCAAGATTTTTTTCCAAAACATATTTTTCTTTTATGATATTTAGCCAAGCTAAATATCATTCTCTTCCTTTCCTATAATTTTAAATAATATCACATCTAGATGCTTTTATTATTTGTTCCAGCTTCAATATCATGTTCTTTTTCAATATAGACAATTCAAATTATATCATATCTTAGAGAAATTACAATGTTCCGCTCTTTGCCTCAAATACTTTAAAGCGCAAATCCCTTTTATGGAGTTCTCTGCCGTTTCGATAACACTTTCCATTCTGAAAAATATCAATGTTGCCTGAATAATAATTGGAAATACCCACGCTTTTCTTTAAATGGTCCAACTTTATAAATTCAATATAATATTTAGTTCTGGAACTATTTTTTATTGTGTGTTTGAATTCAATAATTATATTTTCATGTTCTGGTAATTCTTCCTTTTTCAAAACTTGATAATCCAAGACTTCTCTATTCTCATTCAACAGTCTTATCCCTAAAATGCTAGATGGATATACATCATAAGTAGCAAACCTCAGCATATTAAAGTTGGTCTTTGTTACAAATGATTGCGTTATCCGATCACCATACACTTTACCTACCTGAATAGGCCCGGTACTTTCCTGCTGATCCGCAGCAATGCTGTAGAAGCTTTTGGAGCTATTTATAACAATGACAGAACTGATTAAAGTAAGCAAACTGAATACAAAAAAACATCGAATTTTTAATCTTCTATTATCATTTTTAAGTTTTGGTGCTGTACTCAAAACAGTAAACCCTTTTGTCATTAACATCATATTGATTACCATAAAACATAACGAATACTTTGAATTAGCCTCCCATATACAATGAAAAATCATTGCCCCAAGTAAAATAAGGATAAAAAAGAAATATTCTTTAGCTAATGACTTCATCATTCGCAGACACAGTATACATATTAATAGCAGCATCAAAAAACGATATGCATAACAATAAAGTATTAACAATGTGCTCTGCCTGCCGATAATCCAATCATGTGCCTTTACATAATCAGATGACACTGACAGCCGGTTCGGATAATCATCATGACCAACTGCCCAGGTTGTTCTCAGCTTTCTTCCATACAGATCTAAAGTTCCCCAAACCCCAAGTTCCTTATAATTCTCTATTGTTCTGGTTATATTTGCTTGCTCTTTTTCTTTTTTAGTAGAAAAGGAATTCGTAAATTCCAGGTCATCCATATCAAACATTCCCTTGCCATGGGATCCCATCATAACCCAATGGGTAACTGGCAATTCTTTATCTTGATTTCTGCCAATATGCTTTGACTGAACATTTCCGTAGATCAATACTGTGAAACCAATTCCAACACAAAATAAAAAAATGATTTTCACCGCATTTGTAATCACCTTTTTATTTATCTTTTGCTTTTGCGTATTAAAAACAAAACAAAAAATCATAAAGGCTATAAAGGTTATAAAGTTTGTTGCCCTTATCTTATATCCAAAATATATCAGTATCCCCAGTGCGATAATACCTGAATACCAAAGATAAGACTTTTTATCTCTGTACTTATATATTTGTAAACATAAATAGACTGATACTACTGTTATAAATAATGAACAAGTATGAGTGTAATAAAACGGCACCCATAAATATATTTCCGGATTCAGAAAACATATCATCAAAAAAAATCTACCTATTTTATTTGATTCAATACTTTTTAATATCAAATATCCGAAATATATGGCCCCATCAATAAAAAACATATTCAACAGATTCCCGGCAATTATAAGCTTGCTTACAGGAACCCCCAACCAAACACAGATCTTATAGAAATATGATAGGATCAATAAATAGGCATTGTTGTTGGGATATCTCGCGAAATAATCCCAGTGATATGTCAATGATACTTTTTTATTAGTCAGTAGATGCACTGCCTGATCATGCAAAAAGAGCAGATCCTTCACTGGCTGTGTCTTCAACACAAGAACAACCGCTGCCTGTAGTAATATGACCAAACATAGAATGATATATATTGTCTTTCTTGATTCAAGTATGGTTTTGCTGCTCCATATACAATAAATTACACATCCGAGAAGACATAACAGAAATATAAATGTAAACACAGCTATTGTATGATCAACTTTAATATTTCTGTCTGTGATCAATCCTCCAATAAAAGTAATTAATAAATATGCTGCAAAAACAAACATTGCTCCTGTGATAAAATAATATAATCCTTTTCGTATTTGATTCATTTTCTGCCCCGCTGATTTCTATTTTGTATTCAAAAATTCTTCTACAATAAATTTAGGCCGTTCCTTTGTTTCCAGATACACTTTACCAATATACTCCCCAATGATTCCAATTGCCATTAACTGTATGCCGCTTAAAAGCCAAATTGACATGATCAAACTTGTCCAGCCGCTTACCGTGTTGTTGGATACGTATCTTACAAAACTATAAATTAATGCTGCAATACTGATTAAAAAGATTCCTACTCCTAGTGAAAAGATTAATCTAATTGGCTTTATGCTAAGGGATGTAATACCTTCAAAGGCAAATGACATCATTTTCTTTAAAGGATACTTACTTTCACCTGCAAACCTTTCAGCCCTCTCATATGTGACAATATCACTTTTATATCCAACCATCGGCACGATACCGCGTAAAAATAAGTTTACCTCTTTGAATTCCAGCAGTCCCTGTAATGCTCTTGAACTTAACAGGCGATAGTCCGCGTGATTAAATACTATATCGACCCCAAGGAATGACATCAACTTATAAAAGCCCTCCGCAGTAAACCGTTTAAAGAAGGTGTCTTTCTCTCTGCTGCTTCTTACCCCATATACTACATCACAGCCTTGTTTATACTTGCTTATAAATCCATCAATAGCATTTATATCATCCTGCAGGTCCGCATCCATTGAGATCACTGCATCGGCTAAATCAGCAACTGACGTTAGACCTGCCAAAAGAGCATTCTGGTGTCCCTTATTACAAGACAATTTAACCCCTGAAAACATAGGATCCTGATCATGTAACTGCGCTATCATCTCCCAAGTCTGATCTTTCGATCCATCATCCACAAATACTACTTTACTATTATCAGAAATCATCTGTTTAGAGATTAAATCTGTCATCTTTTGTTTTAATCTTAATGATGTTTCCGGTAGAACTTCTTGTTCATTATAACATGGGATTACAATATATAATTTCATAATACAAACCTCCTTTAGCACCGATCTCAAACTATATTTTGAATCCGCTGCCCATAATTATTGGAACAGCATAAAACATATATTCTTTCACGATTTCTCCCTTCATAGAATATATAATAAAAGAGGATTTTTAGTCAAATCCTCTTTTTCTCACTGATCGCCTTGTTTTTCTATAAAAAGAAACATCACTGAACTGATAAAAAGCATAACCAATAATGATCGGCTTAATATCAAATGCCGCTTGAAAATATGCTTCAAACGTAAAATATATCATATAAATAGTCAGTAAAAGCATTATCTCTAGCTTATTCTTTTTATATAGAATCCATGTTGCTACTAACACACTGCTATACAATAATATAAATACTACAATTCCATACTCTAAGAGAGTTCTTGCAATCCCTAGATCAGGTATTTTCCCTCCCAAACTTGTTCCAAAAGTGTGTATTCCAAACTCAGCATAAAATGCTTTTGCAATCATAACCCTTCCGGTAGTAATTTTGTTTAATTTATCAAGTAATCCTGAGGCGATAGGTACAATTCCAATACCAATCATAGAAAAAACAATACACAAAATATTAATCATCTGAGCCAAAAAAAATAACACTTTTCTATGAAATCCATTGTTTATTAGCTTAAGTAAGAAGAAAAACACAATGGAAATCAAAGTAACTATGAATCCTGTTTTAGATTTAGTCAATAAAAAACATTCATAATTAAATATAATTAAACAAACAAAAATCCACCATTTACACTTTTTAAAATATGAGGACAAAAAAAGTACAATGATTGTAAAAAATACAGAATGTCCTCTATTAGGATGCCACCAACCAAATTGAAATCGTGTTTCTACCCCACCTCTTCCATAATCCTGCACTCGAATAATACCAGGCAAATTATGTAAAAGTGTCCATGTCATAATAATGCTAACACTTACTATAACTACATAAAATAATAATTTAAATAACTCTTTTATGTCCACATTTTTTAATCCAAGCAATAAGATAGCATTCAACGGATAATCAATACTTCCGGACATCTTCCAACAGCAAAACATTAATAAGAGCAACCCGCCCCCAAAAACTGCTTCAAATAATTCATACCTGGTAAAAACTATCTTTACAATAAAACAAATTATTGCTATACCTAATAAGTATTTTGGAACATATTTCTGATCCAACTGCGAAACATGCATCCAATAATATATAAAATATAAAGAAACGCCAACGAAATATATCAGTTGAAGGATCTTACTCTTATTAAATGTGCTTATTCTATCTTGTTGCATATCTTTTCTATTTTGTATGATGTTTTTTAAAAGTTTAAACACATACCTTTCCTTTCTATAATTGGTGTTGTTTTTGTAAGCTATCAGAGGTTCCCATACCTATTAATAGTTCATAACAAAGAGGCAGATGAGAACAGTCCAACAAAGTAAAGGCAAAGAATAGATTACTAATGTCCGTAACGAGAAAAAACTCTGTTCCCCCTATGATTCAAGAGATATAGTGATTCTTTCTTTATTCAACAGTCGAAGAATAGATCCTTCAACCATTTTCTTCCATATACTATTCCTTTAAAAACTGTGTATTACACATATCATTCTCCAATACTCCAACAAGTATAAAAAACAAAGCGATACACCAATTTGCACCATCCAAGTCCTCAAAAATTAGTAACCCAAACACTCCTATAATACTACACAAAACAATAATAAAATACTTTTTTCTTCTCCATTTATTTAATACAGAAATTACTACCTGTATTAATCCCGATAATCCAAAAATAAAACCTAAAATACCTGCTTTATAAAATAATCCAATGTATGTTGAATGTGAGCCTAATGGATAGCCATAAAAAGATGATTTAATACCACTTCCATAAAATATTGAATCATTCAATGCTTTTTGAATACTCTCCCGATAAATTAGACTTCTCATAGTATTACTTCCAACTCTAGCATTTAAAATTTTATTTATCAGTTGATATATTATAGCATATTTTATTTCGAGGACTATAACTAGACATAATAAAAACAAAACAAAGAAAATTGCCAAATATTTAGAATTAATGGTATAAAGAATACTTACGATTGTATTAAACGCTACTAGCACTAGTCCCATTCTAGAATTTGTTAAAATCACTGGCAGCGCTGAAAGTATCACAAAAACAATGGTAAACCTTTTTGTATGTTTTTCCTTGAAATTAACATACGCAAAAGGAAATAATAGGAAGTAAAACATTACCACCAAATTAGAATACTCCATAAAACCATAAAATCTTATCGTTTGTGTTTCATTAATCCAATCTAAACCAAAGATAATACGCCCCATAAATTTAAGTGAGTCACTTCCAGTATATTTTAATAGTAACATTAAAAATGCTAAGGCAATCATAATATACATATTTACTGCAAGATATTTAATAATTCGATTAAAATCTAATTGCATAGATTTATACATACAATATAATAATATAGCTATAAACCATATTATGCATGTATTTAAAGCTGCAAATATCCTTGATGTCTCTTCTCCTGGAGTATTTATTAGAATAGAAAATAAATG
>OAWB01001177.1_pt1 | contig 10264 bp, 10 predicted proteins | sample 1550621 | NCBI WGS metagenome assembly OAWB01 (sample SAMEA2580107, study PRJEB22360) | human gut metagenome | biome: human gut; feature: human-associated habitat; material: faeces | place: Denmark | collected 2008/2010
CCTCCCCTTCCTGTTCTCCGCGCACCGGCGGCAGGTCCGCCAGCGAGGAAAGGCCGAAGCACCGCAGGAAAACGTCCGTGGTGCGGAAGCTCACCGGGCGGCCGGGCAGGTCGAGACGGCCCGCCTCCTCGATGAGGCCCTTCTGCAGCAGGCCGCTGACGCTGGACGAGGAGTCCACGCCGCGCACCTGTTCGATGAAGGCGCGGGAGACGGGCTGGTTGTAGGCGATGACCGTCAGCGTCTCCATGGCCGCCGGGCCGAGAGGCACCGAGCGCCGGGCATCCAGCAGACGGCGGATGCAGTCGGCCCACTCGGTCCTGGTCGCCAGCTGCCAGCGGGTGTCCAGATGGAGCAGGCAGAGGCCGGAGTCCTCCCGGGCGTAACGGACGCGCAGCTCTTCCAGTGCGGTCTCCACCGTGGTCTGGGGCAGCTGGACGGCGGCGGCAAGCTTATCGGCGCTCACCGGGTCGCCCGCCGCAAAAAGCATCGCCTCTACGGCGGCTTTTATCTGTTTCTGGTTCATTCTTCCTCCTTTGCCCTTTCACGGGGCAGGCGTCCGCGCTGCATGGTCAGCTCCCCCTTGGGGCCGAGGGTGACACGTCCGCCGCGCACCAGCTCCAGCAGGGCCAGAAAGGTAGCCACGTTGGTGCTTCGGCTCTGGCTGCGGGCGAAAAGCTGGCTCATCCGGGCCGCACCGCCCGCGATGAGGCGGCGCAGGATGTACACCACCCGGCTGCTCACTGACACCTGCGGGGCTGTCACCAGCGGCTCAAAGACGGCCTGGGTCGGCATCCGCCGGACAGGCGCACGGCCCATCAGGCTCTCCCAGCAGTCGGCCAGCACCTGAGGCAGGTGGTTGAGGGCGTAGGTCTCGTCCCGTTCCAGCTGCATCGGCTGTCGGACGAAGGTGGGCGTCGCCTCCGCAGCGGCGCGGAGGGCAGAGGCCATCCGGCGGCACTGGTCGTACTCGATGAGCTGGCCGGTGAGCTCCTGCTTCATCCGCTCGCCCTCGGTGCTCCGGGGCAGCAGCAGATAGCTCTTCATCTCCACGAGATGGGCTGCCATCTCGATGAAGGAGCTGGAAATGTCGGGGTCTGCGGCCTTCGCGGCCTCCACGGCGCGGGTGTACTGGTCGATCAGCTCGAGGATGGGGATGTTGTGCAGGTCCATCTTGTGCTTTGACACCAGCGCCAGCAGCAGCTCCAGCGGGCCTTCGAACTCTTCCAGATGGAAGGTAAGCTCCTCCGCCATCAGATCACCGCCCCTGCAGACGCATAGTAGGCCGAGTAGGCGATGGTGTCGATGTACTGAGTGCCATTGTCCAGCAGGTCCCACACCACATTGTTCATCACGCTGAGGGGGCCGTCCAGAAAGCCGCCCCAGACCGCCGCCAGCAGGACGATGAGGATGACCCGCTCATACTTCATCATGCCGAAGTAGATGCGCTCGGGCAGCACAGCCAGCAGGACGCGGCTGCCGTCCAGCGGCGGCACCGGGATGAGGTTGAACACCGCGAGGCTCACGTCCAGGTATACTAAGTATTGCAGGAAGAGCGCCAGAAAAATCGTCGCATCGTTGACGGGCGCCCAATAATAGAGCAGCTTCCAGACCACCATCGCAAGGTAGGCCAGGATAAGGTTCGCCGCCGGGCCGGCCAGCGCCGTGAGGGCCATGCCCTGCTTGGGGTTTTTGAAGTTGCGGGGGTCGGTGGAGACAGGCTTTGCCCAGCCCACGCCCGCGAACACCATGCAGAGCGTTCCCAGCAGGTCGAAGTGGCGGAAGGGGTTCAGCGACAGTCTCCCCTGCTGCTTGGCCGTGGGGTCGCCCAGCAGCCATGCGGCCAGCGCGTGGCCCGCCTCGTGGAAAGGGATGACGGTCAGGGCGGCCAGCACCCGTGCGAGGGTATAAAACATTCTTGGGGTCATGGTGTTCTCCTGTTTTCTATAAGATATACACGTTTATTGTACTATTTTTTTCGCCTTTAGACAAGCGTTTGGGCTGTAGACGAAAAAAAGCCGCAAAAAAATCGAAAAGGGACTTGCTTTTTGGCGGCAGTTCTGGTAAAATAGTCAAGCTGATTATTTTGATTCCATACTTCACTGTAGGAGGTGCAAGTACCATGGCTAAGTGTGAATGCTGCGGCAAGGGTGTTACCTTCGGTATCAAGGTCTCCCACTCTCATCGCCGTTCCAACCGTACCTGGAAGCCGAATGTCCGTCGTGTCAAGGCGGTCGTGGAGGGTTCTCCCAAGTATATCTACGCATGCTCCCGTTGCCTGCGCGCTGGCAAAGTCACCCGCGCTGTCTAAGCTGATGCGTATTGCCGGTCACTTTGTCGAGTGGCCGGCTTTTTATTTTATCTCGGAACATGGGAGGAAACAAACGATGGCTCTGCCGAGCGACCCGATCATGCTTTTGAGCGTGGTCAACCTGAAACTGCGCGATTTTTACCCCAGCCTCGACGCCCTCTGCGACGACATGGACGCCGACAGGGACGCCCTGTGCAAGGCACTTTCTGCCGTGGGCTATGCCTACGACGCGGCACGCAATCAATTCATCTGACAGGAGGAGCATTTTCATGATGGAAGGCACTTATTATAAGGAGTGGAGCGCGGTGCTCGACCGCGAGATGGAGTTCAAGGTCTACGGCCACGGCGGTGTGCCGGTGCTGGCACTGCCCGCCCGGGGCGGCCGCTTCTACGACTGGGAGAACAACGGGATGCCCGACGCAGCGGCCCGTCTGCTGCACGAGGGCAAAATCCAGCTCTTCTGCGCCGACAGCATCGACGGCGAGAGCCTGCTGGCCGGCAATGCGTCTCCCCGCCGCCGGGCCGAGATGCAGGAGAAGTATTTCGTCTACCTCACCAGCGAGCTGGCCGCGCGCATCGCGGAGCTGAACGCCCCCGAGAGCAAAGAGAAGCCCCTCATCTGGTGCGTGGGCGTGGACACCGGCGCCTATCAGGCCGTCCAGTGCCGCCTGCGCCGTCCCCGGACCTTTGCGGGTGCAATGGGCCTCTCCGGCCTCTACGATATGGGCCGCTTCCTCGGCAGCGCAGAGGACGACCTCGTCCTCCGCAGCAGCCCCCTCGCCGCTCTGCACAAGAACGGCATCTGCGACAGGAATGTTCTGTCCAAGGCCGAGGAGAACAGTCTGCTTCTCTGCGTGGGTCAGGGCGGCTATGAGGGCGATGCCCTCGCCGACACTCAGGCTCTGGCCGACACCCTGAGCGAAGTCGGCTTCCCCTGCCACCTCGAAGTCTGGGGCGGCGACGTCTCCCACGACTGGTACTGGTGGGGCAAGGAGTTCGGGATGTTTGCCGAGCGTCTGTTCGGCTGAGCGCAAGGAGGATGCGGGATGTCTGAATTCATCGTCGGCGCACGGGGCCACGATTTTGGCCGTCGCAGCGTGGAAGAACTGCTCCGCTCCATCGGGGACGCAGGGTTCCGCTGCACCCAGCTGGCCTACACCAAGGCCGTAGAGGGCGTCAAAAGCTATGCAGACGTGACCCCTGAGCTGGTGGCCGCCACCAATGCCGCCGTCCGGAAGAGCGGCGTGTCCATCGCCGTGGACGGCACCTACGTTGAGCTGAGCTATGCGGACGAGGACAAGCGCCGCGCCGAGGTGGCGAAAGCCCTGAGCCAGGTGCCGGTGGCAAAGGCTCTCCGCGCCGGCTGCATGGGCAGCGAGACCACCAACATGGCAAAGCAGCCCACCGTCAGCCGCAGGGAAGCGCAGGAAGCACTCCTTCGCAGCCTGGGCGAGATCCTGCCCGTCTGCGAGGAGCAGGGCGTGCTCTTCGCGGTGGAGTGCGTCTACTACCACGCCATGAACACCCCCGAAGCCGTCAGGATGGTGCTGGACACCATCGCCAGCCCCAACCTGCGGGTCATCTGCGATCTGGCAAACTACGTCGGCCCCGAGAACGCCTCGGTGGACGCGCAGCGCCGCCTCTGGGACAAAGTCGGCAGCTGGTACGGCGACAAGATCGTGGCCGTCCACTTCAAGGGTCAGAACTTCAAGCCCGACGGCACCCTCTGCTCCACCAGCCTCGAGGACTCCTGTGTGGACTACAGGGGCGGCTTCGAGATGCTGCGCACCCTGCCCCAGCCCGTCCTTCCCGTCCTGCGGGAAGAGGCTGTCCCGGCCCGCGCCGCCAGCGATATTGCGTTCATGAAGAGCTTTTTCTGAAGCCCCGCCCTCTCAGTCTCACTTCGTTCGCCAGCTCCCCCAAAGGGGGAGCCCTTGGCAGGCCGGGCCACTTTCGCCTGACCGCTGAAGGCCCGATAGGACGTAAAAGGGCGGGCCTTGCTACAGAGGGCAGCCGCTTCTGGACAACGCACCTTGTCAAGCTGCCGCTGGCCTAGACAGCAGGGCACTACAGTCCACGAAACAAATAAGCTTTGCTCGTCCAGAGGAAACTTGACCGGCTTGCCAAGGGCTCTCCCTCTGGGAGAGCTGGCGCGTAAGCGCCTGAGAGGGCAAGGCTGCTGCCCCAACAGCTCCCAAGGGGAGAGGCTTTCCATAAAACCAAAAACATCTGCAACACTTCTTCGATTCCCGAAGTCCGTATTGCAGATGTTTTTTGTTTAATCCGTATCGTATTCCACGCCGCCCTGCGCGGCATCCCCGCCGGCGGGCGTCCCGGTATCCGAAGGCGCTTCCGGTCCCGCCGGGGCATCGGCGGGGACATCCCCCGCGATATAGAGCACGATGGTGGTTCCCACCTCCACCATGCTCCCGGCGTCCTCGCTGGCCGAGACGACGCAGCCCGCCGCCTCGGAGCCGTCGTTGACCACGGTGAAGCAGGTGGCGTTCAGACCCTTGGTGGCCAGCTCCTGCACGGCGCTGTCCTGCGTCTGGCCGATGATGTCGGGCATCTCCATCATCTGGGGGCCCCGGCTGACCACGAGGCTGACGGTGTCCCCCTTCTGGATGACCTCGCCCGCCTCCGGCGACTGCCGGATGATGCGGCCCTTCTCCACCGTGTCGCTGTATTCCAGCGTGACGTAGAAGAGATACTCGTCGATATAGCTGCGGTTGTTGCGCACCTCGGCGTCATAGTCGCGGCCCACGAGATCCGGCGTCAGGGTGACGTTTTCGTTCACCGGCTCACTTGCCGGCTCACTTGCCGCCTCGCTGACGGACTCCGGAGCGGTCACCTCCGGCGGCTTCTCGCTCTGATGGCTCAGCAGACCCCAGAGGGTCAGCAGGATGAGGACGCCGAGCAGAATGACGATGCCCGCCAGAAGATTCCGGACGCTCAGCAGCTCGGCCTTTGCGGGCGCTTTCGGCTCCTGCGGCGCAGGGGCGGGCGGGTCCAGCGCCTCCATGCTGCGGGACAACTCCTCCGCATACTCCCGCTCCGAGAGGGCGCGGAAAAGCTGCCGCACCGTCTGGATGCGCTCCACCGGCTTGAGCCGGAGTCCCAGATACAGCGTTTCGGAGACGTAAGCCGGCACCGACGGCGTCACCGTGCGGGCCTTGGGGTTGGAGTCGGAGACGAGGCGCTGTGCCGCCGGGACGGGGCTCAGCCCGCAGACCATCCGGTGGGCTGGAACCGCCCGCACTCGCCCCGAAGCCAATCCGGTAGAACACCGCCGCGAGGCTGTATTCGTCGGTGTAGCGGCCCTCGAACTCGGCGGTGGAATACTGCTCCGGGGCGGAATAGCCCTCGTACAGCTGCTCGTGGAGGCCGCTGCCCGCCGTGCGCAGACCCACCGTCGCGTAGCCGGTGAGCCGGGCGCGGCCATTGTCCATGATGCGGATGTTGGCCGGGCAGATGCCCCGGTGTACGAGGCCCACCTGATGCATGGCCTCCACCCCGTTGAACACCGGTTCCAGCATGGCGCAAGCCTGCTGGGGCGTCACGGTGCCGTGCTCCTCCAGCCACTTCTGGAGCGGACAGCCGCCGGGGTTCTCCATGACGGCGTAGACCGTGTTGTTCTCTTCAAAGACGTCCAGCACGGCCTCCAGGCCGTTGGCCGGGGTGATGCGCTGGATGAAGCGGTAGAGGTCGGCAAAGTCCATCCGGGTGGTCTTGAACAGCACCTCGCTGCCCGGCTTCGGGCGGAGGATGCAGTCCCTCCCCCGCTCTGCCGCCAGCGTCAGGGGCATATACTCCTTGATGGTCACCCGGAAGGGGCCGTTGTTCTCCACGCCCCGGTAGAGGATGCCCTCGCCGTCCACGCTCTGGATGTCGCCCACGGTATACCGGCCTGCCAGCACAGTGCCTGCCGGAAGACTGCCCGACGGGTTGCGCCCTGCAAGCTCCCGGCCGCAGTGGGGACACTGCTCCTCCCCTGCTTCCAGCTCCTGCATACAATATGGACAAATGCGTCGTTGCTCCATGTCGGCCCCTCCCCGTGATGTTTTGTTCTGTATCTGATATGGGCCTGTCTTTTTATTTTCCATGCCCCAGCAGGCACACCCTGAATGTCCCGAAAATGATTTTCCAGTCCACCCAGAAGCTGCGCTCCTGTATATATTCAATGTCCAGGTCCATCCACTCCTCGAAGGACAGATCATTCCGGTGCGGCGCGATCTGCCAATAGCAGCTCAGGCCCGGTGTCACATACAACCGCTGCTTCTCATAATCCCCATACTGTTCCACCTCGCGGGGCAGGGCAGGACGCGGGCCAACGATGCTCATATCACCCTCCAGGACGTTCCAAAGCTGCGGCAGCTCATCAAGACTGGTTTTGCGGATAAACCTTCCCACACGGGTAATGCGCGGGTCGTCCTTGATTTTGAACACCGGGCCGTTCATTTCGTTCTGCTTCAGCAGATCGTCCAGCTTTGCTTCCGCATTCGGACACATGGAGCGAAACTTGTAAAGCTTGAACGGTTTGCCATCTCGTCCAATGCGCTCCTGCGAAAAAACAGGCCCGGCAGAAGGGTCATCTACCACGACAGCGACCGCTGTTGCCAGCATCACCGGCAACAGCACCACCAGCGCCAGTGCCGATAAGACCACATCCTGTGCTCGACGCCCAACCCAATATAACCGATGTTCCCGCAGATTCTGCTTTCGGTCGATAACGACCGGCTTCTCGATCCCAACCGCACTTGCTGACATTCCGCATACCTCACTTACGCTTTGATGTGTCCTTCCATCAACACTTTCGAAATTGCGATTTCTGTTTTTATCGTTCTTCTGAGCTTTTTTCGGAGCCGCAGCCCCTGCCCATTTTCCTATGACAGTTTATTATCTTACCAATTTTATCATAATTTACCCATTACTTCAATAGTTTTCCTCTCAAGCAGAGCCCCTTTCTATCGCTGCCGATCTGTTTTCCTCTTTGCCTTATTCTATCGCAATTTTCAAAAATAGTGCCTATCAAAACTGCATATTTGCGATATGCAGTTTGCGGATGTTGCCTATGCATTAAAAACGCAAACTGCTATATCGTATCTTTCTTTTTTATCGCAAGCCGCCATAAAACAACAAAGCCGCTTTCTGTGCCTCACAGCACAAAAAGCGGCTTTTTCTCGTCTTATTTCAGGAGCAAAGAGCCTTGCGGAAGCTTATTCCGGCAGGTCCTCTTCGTTCTCGAGGCTGTGCCAGACGTTCTGGACGTCATCGTTATCCTCGAGGGCATCCAGCAGCTTGCCCATCAGCTTGAGCTGATCGGGGTCGGTCAGACGGGTGGTGGTCATGGGGACCATGGCCAGGTCGTCGGAGAGGATCTCGTAGCCCTTCTCCTCCATTGCCTTGACGACAGCGGAGTAGTTCTCGGGGTCGGTGGTGATCTCAGCGGCATCCTCGCCTGCATCGAAGTCCTCCGCACCGGCATCCAGAGCGTCCATCATGGCCTCGTCGGCGTCCTTGTCCTCCAGAGAGATGTCGATGACGCCCTTCTGGCTGAACAGGAAGCCCACGCAGCCCATAGCGCCCAGATTGCCGCCGTTCTTATCGAAGTAGTGGCGCAGGTCAGCAGCGGTACGGTTGCGGTTGTCGGTCAGAGTCTCGACCATGACCGCCACGCCGCCGGGGCCGTAGCCCTCGTAGGTGATCGCCTCGTACTCGGTCTTATCGCCGCCCTCGGCCTTCTTGATGATACGCTGGATGTTATCGTTCGGCACGCTCATACGCTTTGCCTTGGCGATCAGGTCCGCCAGCTTGCTGTTGGAAGCGGGGTTGGGGCCGCCGGTACGGACGGCAACGCTGATCTCGCGGCCGATCTTGGTAAAGACCTTTGCCTTTGCGCCGTCCGTCTTCTCCTTCTTGCGCTTGATATTGTTCCATTTGCTATGTCCAGACATGGAAAAGAGCCTCCTGTATTTTATCAGTGATCTCCGCCTGCGGGCAGACGGGCTGTGGTCGCCCGCATTGTGGCAGCACACAAAATCTAACTCTGTTATTTTATCACAACAGCCATCGGCGTTCAAGCCTTGTACCGATGGTTTTCCGGTTTATTCTGCCCAAAACTACGTTTTACAGCAGACGAAGTGCCTTGGGATAATGGTTTTTGACCCTGCCGCCGGACACCTTGCCGCCTCCCAGCGGCCAGCCGTCCACCGTCACGCAGCACCAGCCGTCGGCAGCGGTGTGAGCTTCTATCTCCCGGCCGGAGAGATATTCCACGGTCCGGGAGTCGGCGAGGGTCAGTTCCTCACAGTTCCGGCAGAGCGCGCCGAAGGCCGTGAACAGATGATGTTCCGGCACAAAGCGCCCCTTCTGCACACTGCCCACGAAGACGCCCGCACGCAAAACGTGAAGATTCGTCTGCGGGAAAGCCGCCGGCAGCAGGACGCCGCCGCCATGCACCACGGCAGGGCGCTTTGCCAGCTCCGGGAAATATTCCTCCGCAAACTCCCTCCATGCAGCAAGGCTCTGGGCGGGCGATGCATCCCCTGCCCCAGCCTCCCGGCTGCGGGAGCTGCGGCCCTGCACGGCCTCCCGGCAAGCCCGGCTGTTCTCCCGCCGGGCACTGCGGGCATCCGCAGGCTGCCGGCCTCGGCGGCGGCGGTCAGCCAGAGCTGTTCTTCGGGGGTGTACTCGCCGGGAGCCGGCAGAGCCCGGGGCGTACCGGCTTTGACGAGCCGGGCCATGAAGTGTCCCTCACCGCCCTGACAGGGCCAGATGCGGCGCACCCTGCTCACGTCCAGCGGCAGACCACCGGTGCGGTTGGCCTCGCCCTCGCTGCCGAAGGTGTAGTCCACATTGCCCAGCACATCGGCCAGCGTGAACTCCGGGTGGCGCTGCAGGAATGCGGCCACCTGTCCCTCGTCCTCTTCCGGCGCGAAGGTGCAGGTGGAGTAGACCAGCTCGCCGCCCGGCGCGAGGGCCGCAGCGGCGCTGTCGAGGATGTCCGCGCCCAGCTCTGCGCACTGCTTCACCAGCGCTTCGCAGTGCTGGGCCAGCGCGGCAGGCTCTTTGCGGAACATCCCCTCACCGGAGCAGGGCGCGTCCACCAGAACACGGTCGAAGAACTCCGGCAGGGCCGCCGCGATGCGGGCGGGCGTCTCGTTGAGCACGACGGCGTTGGACACGCCCATCCGCTCGAGGTTGCTTTTCAGGATCTCTGCACGGGCCGCGACATATTCGTTGCTCACCAGCAGGCCCTGCCCCTGCAGAGCGGCGGCGAGCTGGCTGCTCTTGCCGCCGGGGGCAGCACACAGATCCAGCACCCGCATCCCGGGCCTGACGCCCAGCAGCGGCGCTGCCGACGAGGCCGAAGGCTCCTGCGAGTAGAAGACACCTGCGTGATGGTAGGGGTGGCGTCCCGGCTTGAAGTCGGGCTGTTCCACCACAAACGCCGCCTTGCAGAAGGGCGAGGGCCGCAGCGGGAAGTCTGCCCGGGCCGCAAATCCTTCCGGCGTGGTGCGGAGAGCGGACACGGTCACGCCGCGGGCCGCTGTCTCCTGCGGGGCGGCGTAGAGCGTGTCGTACCGATCCCCCAGAAGGGCGCGTTCCCGGGCTTCAAAATATTCGGCAGGCATTTTTATGAGACCTCCTTCGAGCTGCGGTGCATAAGCCGCCGCAGCCGGTCAAACTATGGGCAGGGAGCGCAGAGCGTCTCCCGAAATCGAAAGGAGCGACGATACGATGGAAAATCGCAGTGAGAAACGCAGCACCAACTGCAAGAACCAGACTCAGGACCGCACCAGCGATCAGAGCACCAACCGCACCACCAATTCCAGCCAGAACCCTGCTACCAACGAGCACAAGCACCCCAACCAGTACACCAAGGGTGCCGACGACGAGGGCGGCAAGAACTCGGCTCGCAACTCCGCCCCCAACAGCCGCTGAGCGGAGGAGTAC
>OAWB01001189.1_pt1 | contig 10208 bp, 5 predicted proteins | sample 1550621 | NCBI WGS metagenome assembly OAWB01 (sample SAMEA2580107, study PRJEB22360) | human gut metagenome | biome: human gut; feature: human-associated habitat; material: faeces | place: Denmark | collected 2008/2010
TAGCGGCCATATTATCCAAATAACCGGTAGCTTGCATAGTGAGTTGCCGCTCTGTATTGATACGGTTCTCTTCCAGTTGTTTCATCTGGATACGGGTCTGTTTCAATTGAGTAAAATTACTTCCTTTGAACAAAGGAATGCTTAGATTCAGGCCGATAGTAGAATAGGGCCTCCAATCGTATTCCTTGAACTTGAAATTATCATTCATTGAAGTATACATATATTGGAAACTGGCAGAAAGGGTCGGCATAAAGTTGGTATACTGCAACTTCAGCGTCTGCTTTAATTGCAATGCATTCAGTTCCAATTGCTTCAACGTACTGTTATTTGTCAAATTGTCTGGACGAGGCATTGCCTGACGAGTAAACATAGACATTTCATAATCCTTCAGATTGCCTTCAACCGCTACCTTTACATCAGACTCCATTCCCATCAAGACCTTCAACTGCAAATTTGCCAAATTCACTCCGTTACGGGCAGACACCACGGTAGGTTTCAAGCTGCGCATCTGCACATCCGCACTAATCTTATCATATTCACTGACAGTCCCCTGTTCATATTTAGCTTTCACCACATTATAATTATCTTCACTCTGCTTATAACTTTTAAGCAGCACTTCATAACTGTCCTGTGCCAAAAGCAACTGAAAAAATGCCTTGGTCACTTGATTTACCATATCCAGACGTGAAGCACGTGATTTCTCTACCGCCAGGTTCACATCTGTACTTGTCAAACTGATACTTTTGTAAAGAGCCGGAGCAAAGACAGGCAGACTGACAGACAGACCACCACTATAAGTATTATCTGTACCGACTTCAATCACCTCTCCCATCATGGCGAATGACTGCTTTTTTATGGCTCGTGAATAACTGCCCACCAAACTGGCTTCTGGGAAAAGACCGGCATAAGCTTCCCGGCGGGCTTCTTTCTTTAACAGGATTTCCTGACCGGCGACTTTAATGGTGGGATTGTCGCTCAATGCTATCCGGACTGCGTCCTGTAAGGTAATCCTCAATGTGTCTTGTGCTTGTGCACTTTGTATTGCTACATAAAGCAGCAAAAACAAGGTTAACGTAGGTTTGCAATAAAATTTCATTAACTATTATTCTTTATTTAGTGACTTATTTAATTTCTAACCATACTTATTATGTTCGTTTCCTTTTAAATTCAATAAAAAATTATCCACAATCTTCAACCCCTTTTCAGTGGAAATGCCACGCATATGCATAAATACAACTGTTTCATAAATTTCACCAAGCGAATAGGACTTGCATATTTCCGAATGCAACAACAAATCCATCTGCTCACATACCATAGCGCGTACAATATTATAATTTACATCATTTCTAAAAATGCCTTGTTCCACTCCTTTGCGATAAAATTCCATAGCCGAATCCAAATTCTCCTTCCGGCTTTCGTCAATGTAACGCATTACCTTGGGATATTTCTCAATATCCTCAAAGAATTTCCTGTTTGTATTCTGAAAATCCTGGGCACTTCTTTGAAAAAACTTCAAGAGGACTTCCAAAACATTTTCTGCTTTGGAAGCCACTTGAGTCATATATTCCTGCATCTCCTCCCGATGTAACTTCATGACATCAAGTAATAAATCCTCTTTGTCATGAAACAATTCATAAAGCGTACGTTTAGATATAGATAATCCGGCAGCAATATCATCCATTCTCACTGTTTTGACACCTTTCTGGGCAAATGATTTCGCTGCTGCCAAAACAATGTGTTCCTTCCCTACCGTTTTATCCATTCTTTTTTTCCTGACGCTATTCATTCTTAACATAAAGGGAGACAAAGATACATTTATTTTATAATACCCAACTTAGAACTTCTGACAAACTCTATCAGATGTACAATTTCAGGACTAGACGGAACCTGTTCTTCAATACGACGCAATGCATCCTCTGTAGATGTATTCACTTTATACAATATACGGAAAGCATGCGCTATATGTTTAATAACCGTTTCCGAAAAACCTTCATGTTGCAACACGGTGGTATTGATGCTGTAAAAAGCCGTAGGCTCATGGGCTGCCACACAATAAGGAGGAATATCCTTGGTAAAACGACACCCGCCCTGTACGGCGGCATAAGTCCCCAAACGAGTCTTTCCCTGCATCAGTACATTGGAAGTAAGAATAGCATAATCCTCGACTACACAACAACCTGACACCTGCGAACCGTTACCAATAATACAGTTATTACCGATGGTCACATCATGTGAGATACGTGCTCCCTGCATAATAAAGTTACCGCTTCCTACCACAGTCTCATCTCCGGCGAAAGTGGCACGAATAATAACCGCATTCTCACGGATGGTATTATTATTACCTATACGGGCGATGGTATCATCACCCGTATATTTAAAATCTTGCGGAGTAGCAGCAATTACAGCTCCGTTATAAATGGTATTTCCGTTACCGATGCGTGCGCCGCTCATAATGCTGGCGTTGGGCATAATTACATTATCATCACCTATCTCCACATTCTTATCAATGTAGGCAAACGGGTGAATAGTTACGTTTTTCCCGATTTTTGCAGACGGGTCTACATAAGCTAACGGACTAATCATATTCATATTATTTTTAAGGTTAATTATTCACGTCCACCGCCCAATGCGCTGTACAGATTGATAACAGCCTGCATACGCTGGAAAGTATCGGATACTTCGTTCAACTGGGCACTCAGCAATGACTGTTGTGCAGTAATGATTTCCAGATAAGTGGCCTTTCCCGCCTGAAACAAATCATTGTTCATCTCCACCGCTTTTTGCATTTCAGAAACCTGTGCCTGGTGCTCGCTCAACTTTTTGTCTGCCGTATCATACAGGAACAAAGCATCACTTACTTCCTTACCAGCTTCCAGAATAGTCTGCTGATAATTCATCTTGGCAATCTGTTCTTCCGCTTTCGATACTTTCAAGTTGGCAATCAATTTTCCACGCTGGAAAATGGGTTGCGTCAATGAGCCGATAGCATTCCAAAGCATAACGGCAGGATTAGAAATCACTGTACCATTGGAACCATTAGTCCATCCCAGAGTACCTGTAATATTAACACTGGGATAAAAAGCGGAACGCGCCTGATTGGTAGTATAATAAGCGTCGGCTAATGCCAATTCTGCCGCTTTTACATCGGGCCGGTTCTCAAGCAACTGTAAAGGAACTCCCACCGCCAAATCTGCCGGCATCACTTGTTCCTCCAATGTTCCACGGTCTATGTTCTGAGGAGCCTTTGCCAACAATACGGAGATAGAATTCTCAGTTTCACGCACCTGGCGTTTCAAGTCAGCCAATGAAGCCTCCGTCTGGTGATAAGCCCCTTTACTCTGTGCCACAGCAGCTTCGGTAGTCATACCGGCTTCCTTCATAGCTTCCATAGTGCGCACTGTTTCTTTCATTAACGCCACATTCTGTTCGGTCACACTGACTTGACGGTCTAGCATCAATAAAGAATAATAAGCATTGGCTATACCACCAATCAACTGTGAACGCACTGCCTGCTGATAGGCCTTACTTTGCAAATAAGAAGCTTTCTGGCCACGATGGGCATTCAGCAATTTGCCGAACAAATCAACTTCCCAGCTTGCAGAAGCAGGTAAAGTATAATTCTTTACAGGAGTACTTTTGTCCACACTAGTCAACGAACCTTGTGGAGCAAGGGCCAAAGAAGGGAGATAAGACAAACGAGCTGATGTCAATAACGCCTTGGCCTCCTTTACACGCAGGATAGCAGCCTGCATATCTACATTGTTTGCCAATCCCTCTTCAATCAGCATCTGCAATTTCGGATCACGGAAAATTTCCTTCCATGACAAGTTACCCATATTGGTTGTATCGTTAGCAGCCAATGTATCGTTGGTCACGATAGATGCCAGTGGCATCTATCGACTCGGGACGATCGTATGATTTATAGATGTGGCAACCGCTTAATAAAAACGTCGCGCAACATAATCCTATTATCTTTTTCATTGTTCTTCTGTTTATTTACGGGTGTATTGTTCAATTTCGGGTTCAACCTCTGTATTGTCCACACTTTCCCATTCAATCGGTTTGAATTTCTCTTGTAACCATTGGAATACCACAAACAATACGGGTACGATAAAGATCTGGAAGATCATACCAATCAACATACCACCAATAGCCGAAGCTCCCAAAGTACGGTTACCATGAGCACCAACTCCCATAGCCAACATCAACGGAATCAAACCTACAATCATGGCTAATGAGGTCATTAAGATCGGTCGCAAACGGGCTGCCGCACCCAAAACCGCAGCCCAGGAAATACTCATTCCCTGCTTACGGCGATCCAAAGCAAACTCTACAATCAGAATGGCATTCTTCGCCAACAATCCCATCAACATGATCAATGCAATCTGCATATAAATATCATTTGACATGGTTCCTAAAATCATCTTCAAAGCCGGAATATTTCCCAATGCTGCAAATCCGTTTACAAACAGGAAGCTACCCAACAGACCGAACGGTACTGAAAGCAATACGGACAACGGCAGAATGTAACTTTCATACTGTGCACTCAGCAACAAATAAACGAATACAAAACACAGAATGAAGATGATACCTGTGGAACTGCCACTGGTAGATGCTTCCTCACGGGCCATACCTCCCAACTCGTAACCGTAACCGGTAGGCAGACTCTCTTTCGCCACTTCCGCAATAGCCTGCAAAGCCTGGCCGGAAGTATAACCGCTGGCAGGAGCCACCATCACCTTGATAGCCGTATAAAGGTTGAAACGGCTGATAACGTCCGGTCCATATACCTTCTTGATAGAAACGAACTGGGAGATAGGAGCCATCTCATTGCCATTGCGAATCTTGATGCTGTTCAAAGATTCCAGATTCTTAGTTGCTTCGGGTTCCGCCTGAATCATAACACGATACATCTTACCGAAACGGTTGAAGTTAGAAGCATACAAACCACCGAAATATCCCTGCATGGTAGTTAGAATATCACTGGGGCTGATACCTGCCTTTTTACAAGCAGCAGCATCAATATCCAACATATATTGGGGGAAGTTCGGGTTGAAGGTAGTCTGAGCCGAATTAATTTCGGGACGTGCCTTCAACGCATCCATATAGTCCAAAACGACGTCATAAAAATGATTCAAGTCTCCACCGGTCTTATCCTGCATATTCAACTCGATATCACTGGATGCCGAATAACCCGGAATCATAGGAGGAGCAAAGAACAATACCTGCGCATCCTTGATGATCTTCTGTGCACGCATAAACAACGTACCTACCACAATATCCGAATTCTGCATCATGGAACGTTCTTCCCAATCTTTCAGTTTAATAATGATAGAACCGTAAGAAGGACCCTGACCACCAATAAAACCGAAACCGGAAATCACCGTGCGGGAATCTACAGCCGGTTCGGCAGCCACCAAGCTGTCTACACGGTTTAAGATTTCCATTGCACGTTCCTGTGAAGTACCAGGAGGCAGTGTCACTGCACCCATAATGGTACCGGTATCTTCATTAGGCACCATGCCCGTCGGAGTAACCTTCATAAAGAATACCAACAAAATGATAGAAGCGGTAACCAACCCGAATGACAACCATTTCTTATGGATAAAGAACACTACATGCTTCTTATACTTCTTCAATATAGAATCATAAGCCGCATTAAAGGCTGTATGGAATCGTTCCACACGAGTCATCTTCTTTGTTCCATGTCCTTCATCATGCGGTTTCAAGAAAATAGCGCACAATGCTGGTGACAAAGTCAACGCATTTAAAGCAGAGAAACCTATAGCGATAGCCATAGTGATACCAAACTGACGATAAAACGTACCAGCGGTACCTCCCATGAAACTTACCGGAATGAACACAGACATCATGACTAATGTAATAGAAACGATAGCGCCACCCAATTCGCTCATGGCATCAATAGAAGCCTCACGGGAAGACTTATATCCCTGATCCAACTTGGCATGAACCCCCTCGACGACGACAATGGCATCATCGACCACAATCGCAATGGCAAGCACCATCGCCGAAAGAGTCAGCAGGTTCACACTGAAACCAATCAGTTTCAGCACAAAGAAAGTAGCCACCAGCGCCACCGGAATGGCAATAGCCGGAATCAGTGTTGAACGCATATCCTGCAAGAAGATATATACCACAATAAACACCAAGATAAATGCTTCAATCAATGTCTTAATTACCTCATGGATAGAAGCGAACAAGAAGTCATTGGCATTTTGGGCAATATTGATATTCAAACCTGTCGGCAGTGATTCCTGTGCCTTTGCAAGCACTTCCTCCAAATTAGAAATAGTTTCGGTAGCATTAGTACCTGCCATCTGATAAACGATACAAGATACAGCCTTGTGGCCATTTACCGTATTATTGAATGTATAAGCCAGACGCCCTAATTCTATATCGGCTACATCCGGCAAGGCCTTGATAACAATATCTTCAAATTCATTTGTTTGCTGCAAACGTCCTTTATAACGGATCGTATATTGGAAAGTCTGATTACCACGTTCACCGAACTGTCCCGGAGCCGCCTCAATATTCTGTTCGGCCAATGCTGCCGAAACATCAGTAGGAACCAGTTTGTACTGTGCCATCACATCCGGTTTCAACCAGATACGCATAGAATAATCCTGTCCCAACACATTAGCATCACCTACCCCCTTTACACGCTTGATTTCAGGAATCAAGTTAATATTAGCATAGTTTTCAATGAACTCAATATTATACGAGTCGGTTTCATCATACAATGAAAAGACCATCAACATGGAGTTCTGGCGTTTCTGAGTAGTCACACCCACCTTGGTTACTTCAGCAGGCAGCAATCCTTGTGCCATAGAAACACGGTTCTGCACATTAACAGCCGCCATATCCGGATCTGTTCCCTGATTAAAGTAAACGTTAATATCGGCAGCACCGTTATTGGATGCTGATGACTGGATATACATCATGTTCTCCACACCGTTTATCTGGTCTTCCAACGGCGCGATGACCGAATTCAATACAGCTGTGGAGTTCGCACCGGTATAGGTGGCACGTACCTGCACCGTAGGAGGTGCAATATCCGGATATTGCGTAACCGGCAATGTAGCAAGTCCGATGATACCCAGAATAACTATCAAGACGGAGATTACCGTTGATAGCACCGGACGGTTAATAAATCTATCTAGTTTCATTCTCTATATACCTTATTTATATAAACGAAGTTAATCTGTTTATTTTATACTGATTATTTAAAGGCCGTGGCAATATTCCCTTCCTTCTGGTCTTTCAGGTGTTGTTGATATTTCGCCTCTTTCTGTTCCGGAGTAATCGGAGTAATTGTCTGTCCGTCCTTCAACGTCTGTACACCTTCAACTACAATTTTATCGCCGGGCTTCAAACCACTGGTAACAATATAATTCTTACCGTCACTCAAATTCGACACTTTGATCTCAGTATGCTTCAATGTATTATCCGACTGAAGCACATAAACAAACTTTTTATCCTGAATTTCCTGTGTAGCCGACTGAGGAATCAAAATAATATCCTCCATAGTATAAGGGAAAATTACATTAGCCATACCACCACTACGCAATACAAGCTGTTTGTTCGGGAAAACGGCACGCATACTTACCGAACCGGTAGTCTGGTCAATAACACCACTTACAGCGTCAATCTTACCTTCTTCAGTATACATTGTACCGTCAGCCAATTCCAATTTTACAGCCGGCCTCTTCTCCAGTTGTTCTTTCAGTGTGCCACCGGCTCTTGTCAAACCCAACAACTGCTTTTCAGTCATAGAGAAATACACATACATTTCACCGATTTCACTCACGGTAGTCAACGGTTGTGTTACCGAAGGGCTCACCAAACTACCAATACGATACGGGAATGTACCCACCACTCCATCTGAAGGGCTGGTCACTGTACAGAAGCCCAAATTCTGACGAGCGCTGGTCAACTGAGCCTCAGCCTGTGCCAAACTGGCTTTTGCAGAAAGCAATTGGTCTACTGCGCTTTGATACTCAAAATCGCTGATAATTTTCTTATCATACAAATTTTTCTTCTGTTGTTCGTTCAAAGATAGCGTATTGACATTCGATTTTGCCATCTCTACAGCAGCTTTTGCCTGACGTTCGGCAGCCGCATACTGTGTAGGATCGATCTGAAAGAGCGCCTGGCCTTTCTTTACCGTTGCACCTTCGTCCACACAAAGCTTTACGATAAAGCCGGAAACCTGAGGACGCACCTCGATATCCTGAACACCTTTGATAGTTGCGGGATAAGAAGTAGACTGCTGGCTGGCTGTAGACTGTACAGCCACGACGGTAAATTCGTCATCACCCAACTTCATACCGCTCTGACCGCCTCCACAACTGCTTAAAACGGTCATTGCCGCCGTAAATATCGCGAGGCGGCTCCATGAAATACATTTCATACTATTTACTGTCATTTTCATAACTAATATTATTGAACTTTACTTATTTGTCGAATTAACAGATGTTTATAGAAAACTTTTTAAACCCAATTAGTTTTTACTGCCGCAAAATTAGTCATTTTTCCGGCATTTGTTCGCTTAGCCCATTAGCTTTAACTATAAATAACGTGCGCATATAGAAGGATATTAATTATGTAAAATATATTCCATATATATTCAATCTGTTTCCAGATCTAAACAAGCAAACCATATTACAACTCATACATGATACGGACATGAATGAAACTATTTTTTCGCTATCTTTGTCCAGCAAAATACGAAAGAATGAAATCTGATTTTCACATTGGTCAAAATCAACACTTAAAAAATCATCAATTCGACATCATTTTACAGTATTTAGGCTTCAAATTATAATTTTATTTATATTTTTGCCACCAATTTAAAACGATATCTAATTATAAGGAAAAAGATTATGGTCAAGATTACCAAAGAAGCTGCTTTGCTATACCACTCGCAAGGCAAGCCCGGAAAAATTGAAGTTGTACCGACAAAACCGTACAGCACACAAACAGACCTGTCACTGGCTTACTCTCCCGGAGTAGCTGAGCCTTGTCTGGAAATAGAGAAAGACCCGCAAACTGCATACGACTATACTGCGAAAGGCAACTTAGTAGCCGTTATTTCCAATGGTACAGCCGTTCTAGGACTAGGCGACATAGGTGCATTGAGCGGAAAACCTGTCATGGAAGGTAAAGGATTACTTTTCAAAATCTATGCAGGTATTGATGTTTTTGACATTGAAGTGAATGAGAAAGACCCCGAAAAATTTATTCAGGCAGTAAAAGCCATCGCTCCCACTTTCGGAGGTATCAACCTGGAAGACATCAAGGCTCCCGAATGTTTCGAGATAGAAAACCGGCTGAAAGAAGAACTGGATATTCCAGTAATGCATGACGACCAACACGGTACAGCCATCATTTCATCCGCCGGCTTATTAAATGCATTGGAAGTTGCCGGAAAGAAAATTGAAAATGTAAGAATCGTAGTAAACGGTGCCGGAGCCTCCGCCACTTCCTGTACAAAACTGTATGTAGCATTAGGAGCACGGAAAGAAAACATTTTAATGCTAGACAGCAAAGGCGTGATAACCAGTGACCGTCCTAACTTGACAGAAAGTAAGAAATTTTTTGCTACTGACCGTCGCGACGTACATACACTGGAAGAAGCCATTAAAGGTGCAGACGTATTTTTAGGACTATCAAAAGGTAATGTGCTGACTCAGGATATGGTCCGCAGTATGGCAGATCATCCTATCGTATTCGCATTAGCCAATCCGACTCCGGAAATCTCTTACGAAGACGCCATGGCATCCCGCCCCGATGTACTGATGTCTACCGGACGTTCAGACTATCCTAACCAGATTAATAATGTAATCGGTTTCCCTTATATTTTCCGCGGAGCTCTGGATACTCAGGCCAAAGCTATCAATGAAGAAATGAAGCTGGCTGCCGTGCATGCTATCGCCGATTTGGCAAAACAACCTGTTCCCGACGTAGTGAACGAAGCCTATCATGTGAATAATTTTACTTTCGGTCCTGATTATTTCATTCCGAAACCGGTTGACCCTCGTTTGATTACCGAAGTTTCCATGGCTGTGGCAAAAGCAGCAATGGAATCAGGAGTGGCACGCAAAAACATCACCGACTGGGAAGCCTACAAGACCCGGCTGCGCGAATTGATGGGACAAGAAAGCAAATTGACCCGTCAACTTTACGAA
>OAWB01001191.1_pt1 | contig 10195 bp, 7 predicted proteins | sample 1550621 | NCBI WGS metagenome assembly OAWB01 (sample SAMEA2580107, study PRJEB22360) | human gut metagenome | biome: human gut; feature: human-associated habitat; material: faeces | place: Denmark | collected 2008/2010
AACTAAAAATTTACCTTTTTTACCACCCTTTTTTGCTCCTGTAAAAGCTCCTTCGTCATAGCCAAATAGCTCTGACTCTAATAATTCTTCTGGTATTGCAGCGCAGTTTATACTAACCATAGGTTTATCTGACCTACTGCTATTATTGTGAATTGCTCTAGCAAAAACTTCTTTACCTGTGCCTGTTTCACCCGTTAAAAGTACTGGAAAGTTTGTTTTAGAAGCTTTCACACCTGTTTTCTTAAGTTCTATGAAGTCTCTATTTTCACCTATGAGCTTGTCAAAACCACAGTTATCCTTAAACTGCTCTTTATAATATTGGAGCTCCATATATTCTGACATTAACTTTTTAGCTACATCAAATGATTGCAATCTAAATTTAACTTGAGCTACTCCTGCAACTACTTCTCCATTGTCATTTTCCACATAAGACCTACTTACTATTACACTTTTTTCTTTTGTATTTCCACCTGAATAATGATGTATAGCTCCTTCTTCACAATACTTATTTTTCATAACATCTAGCATTTTTGTATTTGGTATAATACTTTGTATATTTTGTCCTATTATATCTTTTCTTTCTTTTCCTAAAAAGTCACAATATTTATCATTAATATCTATTATTACTCCACTTGTATTTACAACAATAAAACCATCATCAGTCATAGATAATACTCTTGCAAATATATCCTTATACCACTGCTCTTTCATTGTTTCATCTCCCCACTATAACCTTCAGCAAAAATAATAAGTCTTACAATACAATATTATAAGACTTATCATTCTACATATTCAATGTTTTCTAAAAGTTACCTATTTAATGATTCTATCATTTCAGGTATAATTTCATATAAATCTCCTACTATTCCATAGTCACATATACTAAAAATAGGGGCTTTTGCATCTTTATTTATAGCAACTATATATTTAGAATCACTCATACCTGCTAAATGTTGTATTGCTCCAGATATTCCACATGCAATGTATAGTTCTGGTCTAACAGTAGTTCCTGTTTGTCCCACTTGATGAGAATGTTCTATCCACCCTGAATCTACTGCTGCTCTTGAAGCACCAATCTCTGCCCCCAATTTATCAGCCAATTCTTTTATAAGCTCAAATCCTTCTGCTCTTTTTAATCCTCTTCCCCCTGATACTATTATTCTAGCATCAGTTAGATTTACAGATTTCTTTTCTTGTGGAAGTATCTCTACTAATCTAGTTCTAATCATTTTTTCAGTAAGTTCTGGAGTAACAACTTCTAAAATTCCAGTCTCTGATTCGTTTCTTACAGCTTTTGCCATAACTCCTGGACGAACTGTTGACATCTGTGGTCTATTTTTTGGACAAACAATAGTGGCCATTAAATTTCCACCAAATGCTGGTCTTGTTTGTAATAACTTATTATCTGTTGAATCTATTTCAAGTTTTGTACAGTCAGCAGTTAGACCTGTTCCAACCTTACCTGCAATTCTAGGCGCTATATCTCTTCCTATAGAAGTAGCACCAACCAATACAACCTCTGGCTTTTTTCTTTCGATTAAATTTGCAATTGAAATTGCATATCCATCAGTAGTGAAATCTTTAAGAAGAGGGTCATTGATGTAATATACTTTATCAACACTATAGTGAAGTAATTCTTTCACTTCTTTCTCTACTTCATATCCAGCTATCACAACTGCAAGCTCTTTTCCTAATTGGTCAGCAAGCTTTCTTCCTTCACCAATAAGTTCTATCGTAACAGGATTAATTTTACCTTCCCTTTGCTCTCCTATTACCCAAACACCATTATAATCATTTAAATTTATACCTTGATTAACTTTTGCTCTCATCATCTTAACACTCCTATACTAGTTTCAAATCGAATAGTATTTCTATTAGTTTCTCAGCTTTTTCTTTTTTATTTATACCTTCTATTATTTCATTATGCTTGTCTTTAACTGGTACAAAAGACTTATAAACGTTTGTAGGTGAACCCTTTAATCCAATTTGAGTTGTATCAACATCTAAATCTGCAAGTGTTAATACAGTAATCTTTGCATCTCCATTATTATAAGCTTCTAAGATTCCTTTGACACTTGGATATCTTGGATTGTTTAACTCTTTTATAGCAGTTAATAAAACTGGCATCTTTGCTTCTATTAAATAATCCCCTGTCTCTGTATAACGAGTTACTAGTAATTTGTCATCTTGAACCTTTACTTCTTTCGCATAAGTAACTTGTGGTATCCCTAAAAATTCTGCAACCTCTGGTCCAACCTGAGCTGTATCTCCATCTATAGCTTGTCTTCCGCAGAATATTACATCATACTTTCCAACCTTCTCTATAGCAGCAGCAATAATTGTAGATGTAGCCCAAGTATCTGAACCACCAAAAGCTCTATCTGAGATTAAATAAGCTTCATCAGCTCCCATTGCCAAAGCTTCTTTTAAAGCACTTTTAGCTTGAGGAGGTCCCATGCTTATAACCTTAATCACTGCTCCTAGTTCATCTTTCATTTTTAGAGCTTCTTCTAAAGCATTTCTATCATCTGGATTGATTATACTTGGTACACCATCTCTTATTAGAGTACCTGTCTCTTTATTTATTTTAACTTCATTAGTATCTGGAACTTGCTTTAAGCAAACAACTATATTCATTCTTTTCCTCCTATCCTAGTACTGCTCTTGAAATAACAACTTTGTGTATTTCTGAAGTACCTTCGTAAATTTCTGTTATTTTGGCATCTCTGTACATTCTCTCTAATGGATAATCCTTCATATATCCATATCCACCATGGATTTGAAGGGCTAAATTTGTAACCTCTCTTGCAGTACGTGACGCATTGTATTTTGCCATAGCAGCTTCTTTAGTGTGTTTTTCTCCTCTAGCTTTCAAATCTGCAGCATAATATACTAATAATTTTGCTGATTCCACCATTGTCGCCATATCTGCTATATACCATTGAATACCTTGCAAAGCTGAAATTGGCTTGCCAAACTGGACTCTTTCTTTAGAATATTTGATACTTTCTTCTAAAGCCCCTTCAGCAATTCCTACAGCTTGAGCTCCAACTCCAATTCTTGCTCCATCTAAACAAGTCATAGCTATATTAAATCCTTTGCCTTCTTTTCCTAATAAGTTAGACTTTGGAACTCTACAGTTATCAAATATTAACTCTGCAGTTTCTGAACCATGAATACCCATTTTTTCTTCAATTTTTCCTATTGAAAAACCTGGAGTACCTTTGTCGACAATGATAGCAGACATTCCCTTTATTCCCTTTGATGGGTCTGTCAATGCAAATATTATTAATGATTCTGCTTGACCTCCACCAGAAATAAAACACTTAGTTCCATTTAAAACATATTCATCAGTTTCTTCATCAATAATTGCAGTTGTTGCAGCTCTTGCAGCATCTGAACCAGCATTAGGTTCGGTTAAGGCAAAAGCACCTACACACCCACCTTCAGCCATCATTGGAAGGTATTTTTTCTTTTGTTCCTCAGTACCAAATTTCAAAATAGCTTGAGCATATATTGTGTGTATTGATAATATTGCTGCAGATGCTGCACATTTTTTGGCAATCTCAGTAACAACAATTACCTTTTCTATATCTGCCCCACCAGAACCACTATACTCTACAGGTGTTCCAATTCCATTAAATCCTATTTTAGCCATTTTGCTAAAAAGCTCCCTTGGAAAAATACCTGTTTTATCTGTTTCAGCAGCTATTGGTGCTATTTCATTCTCTGCAAATTCTTTTGCTACTCTTTGAAGCATTAATTGTGCTTCTGTTAATCTAAAATCCATAAAATTCCCTCCTATTTATTAACATACTTCACATGTTTATTAACATATTTCACATGCTTCTTTATTCATTGTTACAATTCCAGATTCAATTAGAGCCTCTATATCAGAATCACTGTATCCAATATCTCATCTGAATGTTCTCCTATAAGTGGAGCATCACAAGTCATGTTAACTTCAATATTTCCAAATTTAACTGGAGTAGATGCAAGCATTGTCTTATTTCCATTTTTACTTGTATGTTCATATATATAGTTATTAGCAATAGCCTGTTCATCAGTCACTACATCATTAACATGTTGAATTTTTTCATGAGCTATATCAGCAGCAGTAAGTTTTTCAACCATCTCATTTTGAGTAAACTTTGCAAATTCACCATCCAAAATACTAATAAGTTCTGTGGCATTTTTCTTACTTTCTACTGAAGATGCAAATTTCTCTTCTTTTATTAAGTCTTCTCTTCCAAATAATCTACAAAGTGCCTCAAAATATCTTTCATGCTCTAAAATACTTAAGAATATCCACTTTCCATCCTTACAACGATAAGAATTTATTACTGGTGAAATAGCATTTTTTCTAGTTTTTGGATACTCATCACTAAACTGTGTAGATGCTAATAAAGATGATGCATTCCATATTGCTTGCCCAAATAAAGATGCCATTACTTTTTGTCCTTTTCCAGTCTTAGCTTGCTGGTACAAAGCTGCACATATTCCTCCAGATAAACTACAAGAAGTTGTTGCATCTCCAAAGGCTATAGGTGGATTTATTGGACTTGTATCTTTTTCTGCTATATCAAGCATAGCCCCACTTCTTGCCCAAAAGGCAACTGTATCAAATCCTGCATTATCCTTAGCAGGTCCAAAATCGCCAAAACCATTTATCTGACCCCAGATAAGGTGTGGATGCTTTTTACTTAATGATTCATAATCAAGACCTAGTCTTTTTAATGCTCCTGTTCTATAACTTGAAACAAATACGTTTGCTTCGCTTAAAAGCTTATCCATAATTTCAATTCCAGTTTCACTCTTAAGATTTATAGACAAACCTCTTTTATTTGAATTATATGTGCTGTAAAAAGGATTATTATAATCATCTATTGGCATTGTCATTGTTGCCCCTGTCTTTCTTCCTGGGTCTCCAAAGCTTGGCTCTACCTTAATAACGTCAGCACCCCAGTCAGCTAATATTTTAGAAGTCCCTGGACCTGCTACAAAATACGTTAGGTCAATAACCTTAACTCCCTCTAATGGTTTATTTAACACTTTCAATTCCTCCTTATATGGTCAATTTGTTATTTTAAATACATATTTACAGTATTAAAACATGAAATTTATTGTATATATTTTGAAAATTGATTTTATAACATCAAAATATAATTTATACCTTTTATCTTTTCTCTTATGGCAATCCCGGGAACATTGTAAACAGTAGGACTGCTACTATGGTTCCAATAAATGGGGTTAAAACAGTTACCCAGAATATTGGCATATAGGCATCCTTATGTGTTTCTTTACAAAGACCATTTGTTACAGTAACAATATATCCATTGTGTGGAAGTGAATCTAATGCTGCTGATGAAATTGCCATAGTCCTAGTTAATGCTGCAGCGGAAACACCCTTGGCTAAAAATACTGGTCCAAGAAGTGGAGCTGCAATTCCTAGTCCACCTGAAGCTGACCCACAAATACCTGCAATAACTGTAGTTCCAACTGCAGCCCCTGCAATAGGAGGACCAGGAATATTAGTCATAGCATTAACTATGAAGTCAAAACCAACTGCTGATTTTACTACTGAACCAAATGCAACTACAGCACAAGTATTACATATTGCTACTACTGTAGTTTTACATGCATCACCAACATGTCCAACTATTTTAGCATTATCTTGATATTTATTTAACAATAAATATACTAATAAAGCTCCAATAAATACTCCCACCTCAATTGGTACTATCGCTTTTCCATTAACTTTTACATTAATTATTAAAATTGACACTATCAATGGAATTAAGGCAATTACACCATTGGGACCATTTTCTCTCTTAGAATTAGTTGCTTCTGCTTCATCAAATATATCTGATTCATGTGCTATAAAATGACCACCATTGGCTTTTTCTTTTGAAACCATTTTGTACAAAATTGTACTTCCAACTATAAACATTACTGCACATGCCATAATATCTGTCCCTAATGTTGATGCTGGAACAATATTCTGAATTTGTGGTGCCCCTGGTGCAACCATAGCAAAAGTTGAGCATCCAAAAGTCAAAGCTGCTGGTATAAATCTTCGTGGCAAATCAGCTTCTTTAAAAATTTCTAAAGCTATCGGAAACACTGCAAAACTTACAACGAAAACACTTACTCCACCATAGGCTAATATTCCACAAGCTATTGGAATAGAAAGTAGTGCTTTATCCTTCCCAATCCATCTTACAATCATCTTAGCAATAGATTTTGCTCCACCAGTAATCTCCATTATTTTTCCCATTAATGTACCTGTTAGGAAAATAAAGAAATTTGCCTGAAGAAATCCAACAAACCCTGTCATATAATCCACTTTAAGTGCATCATACACATTTAGGCTTCCTGTTATAGCAACTAATGATGAACATACAATTGCTATAATAAAAATATTTATTCCCTTCATAACCATTACAACTAGAAGAGATAGAGCTATGATAATCCCTACTAAACTTATAATTACTCCCGTATTCATAAATTAACTCCTTTTAAAATTAAACTATATGTATTTTTTCACGAAATTTAGATTTTGAATATATTCTACATTGTTCCAATTTTAGTTATAATAGCTACTTATTTTCAAAAACTGGCTTTCTCTTTTCTATAAATGCATTCATTCCTTCTTGCTTATCTCTTGTAGCAAAAGTTAAACCTGCAATATCTTTCTCTAGTTCAAGAGCATTCTTTAAATCCATATCTATCCCTTTGTTAATAACAACTTTTGCATATCTTATTGCTATTGGCGCTTTTTCAACTATTTGGTTCATCATCTTCATAGACTCTTCTAAAAGTAAATCACTTGGAACCACTTTATTAATAAGCCCAATAGATTTAGCTTCTTCTGCATTTACTTGTCTCCCCGTAAAAATTAACTCTTTAGCTATTCCAGTTCCAACAAGTCTTGATAATCTTTGAGTTCCACCAAAACATGGAATAACTCCTAAATTAACTTCAGGTTGTCCAAATATAGCCTTTTCTGATGCAATTCTAATATCACAACTCATAGCAAGTTCACATCCACCACCTAATGCATATCCATTAACTGCTGCTATTACTGTTTTCTCAAGAGCTTCAATTTTATCAAAAATTCCCTGAGCATAACCTGCATATTTTCTGCCTTCCTCACTTTTATAGTTTTGCATCTGGCGTATATCAGCACCGGCTACAAAAACTTTACCTTCTCCAGTAATAATAACTCCTAATATTGCCTCATTTTCTGATACTACATCAATAACTTGTGATAGTTCCCTAAGAGTGTCACTATTAAGAGCATTTAAAGCTTTAGGTCTATTTATAGTAATAACACAGACTTTGTCCTTAACCTCCACCTTAAGATTGTTCAAATTTTCCATTACAGATTCCATCATATTCCCCCCATTATACATTGTTATTTTTTCTACATTTCTTGTTAATATAAAATAGCAAGTACTATGCCAATCACCATTGAAGTTCTTTATTTTTAGTAAAAAATTGTTATTTTTAATAAAATAAACGAAATATACATAAATTTCACTAAATTTTTAACAATTTTCAACTTTAAAATTGATTAAATTGTAATTCACAGAAGAATTTTTCTTCAATAAAACCCATAAAATAATATTTTTGTCTCATTTTCGAGAAAATACTTAAAAAACGCAGTCTCATTTTTGAGAATGCAGTCTCATTTTTGATATTCCCATTAAAATAATTTAAATAGCATCTCTATAAGTTTGTTTTCACTAAAGTAGTCTTTATTCAACATAATTAGGTAGTTTATTTTCTATTAATTTAAATTGTTAATACTTTAGTTTAGTACATATCTATTCTGATAATATAAAATTCTTAATGAAAATAGGAAAAGCCACAAAGACTCAATGTCTAAGTAGCTTTTCCCATCTTAAATGCTTCTGACAATTCTATATTTTATTTACAGTATTGATTTAATATTTTTTGATATTATTCTAACTGAACCTCCCATGACTAAAGTCACAAGTGTGTTTAGCTATTTTTTAATCAAATAACTCCATTTTCTTTTAAATCTTTTATTTTATCACTATCAAAACCAAGCCAACCATTATAAATCTCCTCGTTACTTTCCCCTAGAGATGGTGCTGGCATATCAATTTTAGCTTTTGTTGTCATCAACTTAACTGGATTTCCATTGACTTTCATATTTCCTATAATAGGATGACTAATATCTACAATCATTTCTCTTGCTTTTGCTATATGTTCATCTGTTGTAACACAATCAAGATTATAGATAGGAGCAGCAGGAACTCCAGCCTCTGATATTAAGTCAACTGCTTCTTTTATTGTATGCTTAACAGACCATTTTTCTATTTCTGGTTTAAGAGCCTTGTAATGTTCACAACGATTAAGATTTGTTTTAAATCTCTCATCTATTAAAAGGTCTTCTCTAAAAAGAACTTTTTTACATAACTTTTCAAAAAGTTTGTCATTACCACAGCCTATTACAAAACTTCCATCACTTGCCTTAAAAGAGTCATAAGGATAGGCTGAAGCATATCTATTACCCATAAGTTCAGGTTGTCCTGAATCAAAGTATCTCTGTATACCAGTTTCGAGAGACGATACAACAGAATCAACGAGGGAAACATCTACTCTTTGTCCTTTTCCTATTATTTTTCTAGCGTTGAGTGCTGTGAGTATACCAATAGTTAAATTCATTCCACCTAGTACATCACCCATAGCATTACCAACTCTCGTTGGTTCTCCTCCTTCTTGCCCTGTTATACTCATAAGACCACCCATTGCCTGTGCAATAATATCATAACCTGGACGTTCTGAATATGGTCCATAACATCCAAATCCTGATACAGCTCCATAAATTATTTGATTGTTAACTTTAGCCAACTCATCATAACCCAGACCTAACTTTTCCATTACACCTGGTCTGTAATTTTCTACTACAACATCAGCATGTTTTACCATTTCTAAAAATATATTTTTTCCTTCTTCTGATTTAAGGTTTAGAGTGATACCTTTTTTATTTCTATTTATATTTGCATAGTATAAACTCTCTCCATTTACAAAAGGTCCAAAACCTCTTGTATCATCACCTTTTCTTGGCATCTCTATTTTTATAACATCAGCTCCAAAATCCGCCAACATCATTGTACAATATGGACCTGCAAGAACTCTTGTAAGGTCAAGTACCTTTATATTGCTTAATGCTCCTTTTTTCATAACTTCCCCTCCAAATTATATTATATTGATTAATATTAAAAGTTAAATTTAATGATTTATTTTCAGTTATTCTAATTAGTTCATTAAATGTGTTATTGCATTAAATGATAATATTGATACTACTGCAATAACCAATAAGCCAACTGCACTCATAATGAAAAGCTGTACAAAAACCTTATTTTGTTCTTCCTTATTAAAGTCTTTCTTACTTGAACCCATAGCTGCTAAAATCAATGCCCCACCAGTAGAAAGTGGGCTTACACCAGCAAGAGAACCTCCAACACCAACTGCAGCAATAAGTGCTAGTGGATCTACTCCTCCAACTGCCTTAGCTATATCAACACACATAGGCATCATAGTTGGATAAACTACTGCTAAAGCAGAACTAACCATAGACATAAGTCCTGCTGAAATACTCATAATTGGAGTAGCTGTTTTACTATTCATCAGTGATGATAATGCATTACTCATCAAGTCAATACCTCCTGCTGCATCTACGATTGTCATCATTGCACCTACTCCAAGAACCATTACTATCGTGCTCCATGGAATTGATTTGATACATTCTCCTTCATCAGCAATATTGAAAAAAATAAGTACAGCTGAAACTGCAAAAGCTGCAAGCCCAACATTCATATCAAAAATTATGATAAAAGCAATCATAACTACTATGCTTATTAGAGAAATTATCTGCTTTATATTGAATTTTTCTATTTGCTTACTATCTATAACATTTATAGGTTTTTTAAGTTTATATCCTTTGAAAATTATAAACAATACTATTGAAAATACAATTGTAGAAAGAGTTTGACAGGCTAAGATAGTAGGCATAACATTTTCAATTCCAACCCCTTCTGCAACGGTTGTTATAATTTGACCTTCTGGAGTAATAGGAGTCATACGACCTGCCATTAATCCACATTCACCTATAAGTGCAAGCATTACAGGATTATAACCAACCGTTATGGCTACAGGAACA
>OAWB01001195.1_pt1 | contig 10155 bp, 8 predicted proteins | sample 1550621 | NCBI WGS metagenome assembly OAWB01 (sample SAMEA2580107, study PRJEB22360) | human gut metagenome | biome: human gut; feature: human-associated habitat; material: faeces | place: Denmark | collected 2008/2010
CTGTAAAGGTCCTGGTAAAAAAGGTAAAGACCCTCCTGCAGCTGTGCTCAACCAGGCAGGAGCAGCCGGACGGCATTTATGAGGACGGAGAGCTGCGGATCGATTTGCGGAGCCTGCGCACGGTTTATCATGGAAAGGAAATCCAGTTCACGCCGCTGGAATACAGGCCGCTGGAGATTTTTACCAGTAATCCCGGCATTGTGCTTACCAGGCAGAAGCTGCTGGAGAAGCTCTGGGATGAGCAGGAAAATTATGTGGATGAGCACACGCTGACTACGGTAATCAGCCGGGTAAGGGGCAAGCTGGAGGGAGAGTACCCCTATATTAAGACCGTATACGGCATGGGCTATCTGTGGAACGGCCGGCAGGAACGGCATCTGTAAAATCAGGGATAGCCCCGGCGTCTGTAACGGGACTGCCCCGGCGGCGTATCAGGGATGCCTGCTAAAAGGCAGCAGATGAAGGACGTCCGGACTGCCGCAGGGAAAAGCCGGAGAGACAGAAAGTAAGAGAGACAGAAAGACAACAGAAAGATAACAGAAATACAACAGAAAGACAGGTAGAAAAAAGCAGGAAAGACAGGGAGAAAATGCATATGACGGAAGAAAAATACAGGGACGGCGCAGAATGGCGGCTTTATACAGGAGCTGTCAGCGCCGCGGCATTTTTAATGGTAACGGCTCTGACAGGGGCCTTTTTTATATACACCCATTCTTTAGCAGTATTGTATATGGGCCTGGCGGCAATTTCCATTGCAGTTGGCTGGGGCTGCCTGATTCTCACCGGCCTGCGCAGACACCTGGATCAATTTATGACCGCAACAGGGGAACTGATGGATGCGGTGATGGCATCCGGGAATACTCTGTATGAAGATACAGCCGGCCCTGCATCGCAGCAAATGGGACACCTCCTGCGGAATATTACAGATTTGGAGGAGGACACACTGTTATCCAGGCTTGGGAACAGGATCCTGCGCCTGTATGAAGTGGTACAGAACAGCCGCAGCCGTGTGGAAGAAGAAAAACAGCGTCTCCAGGAACTGGTTTCCGATATCTCCCACCAGGTAAAAACCCCGGCGGCCAATCTGAAAATGCTGGGGAACACCCTCCTGACCCATACCATGCCGCCCCAAAAGCAAAAAGAATTCCTGGAGGCCATGAACGGCCAGGTGGAGAAGCTGGACTTCCTCATGCAGGCGCTAGTCAGGACCTCCCGGCTGGAATCAGGAATCCTCGCCATACGCAAGCAACAGGAATCCCTCTACGAAACGCTGGCCTCTGCCCTGGGCGGCATCCTGTTTACGGCGGAAGCAAAGGACATACATGTAGAAGTGGAATGCCCGGAACACCTTATTGTGCCCCACGACCACCAATGGACAGCGGAAGCAATCTTTAACCTGCTTGACAACGCGGTAAAATACACGCCTTCAGGCGGAAAAATCCATATAAAAGCAGAAAAACAGGAAATGTACACACGCCTGGAAATTACCGACACAGGCAAAGGCATCCCGGAAACAAATCACGCCGCTATATTCCAAAGATTCTACAGAGAAGAAAACACCGCCGATACGCAGGGCCTTGGCTTGGGCCTGTACCTGACCCGGGAAATCATAACCCGCCAGGGAGGCTATGTAAAAGTAACGTCCACCCCCAACCAGGGATCCACATTTTCCATCTACCTCCCCAACCGCTGACCTTATTTTGCGCATCCAATAGTCCTTACTTAGGAAATCTTTTCGGTTTCTGTGACTTTTACGCAACATTTCCCTTCTATAATCTGTATATAGAAAATGACGCAGGGAAGCAATGCGGAAGGGAGCAATTATGACGATTTTACAGACAGAGGATTTAAAAAAATATTATGGACAGGAACCCAATATTACGAAAGCGCTGGACGGAGTGAACCTGTCCGTGGAGCAGGGGGAATTTCTGGCGGTGGTAGGCACCAGCGGCAGCGGAAAGTCCACGCTGCTGCATATGATGGGAGGGCTGGATACGCCTACCTCAGGCAGCGTGAAAGTACGGGGAAAGGAGCTGGCGGAAATGAATGACGAGCAGCTCACAATTTTCCGGAGGAGGAACATCGGTTTCATTTTCCAGAACTATAATCTGGTTCCGATTCTGAATGTATATGAAAACATTGTACTGCCTGTGGAGCTGGACGGAGAATCGGTGGATATGCCTTTGTTTGACAGGATTGTGGATATGCTTTCCCTGAGGGAAAAGCTGAACAGCATGCCGAATAATCTTTCCGGAGGGCAGCAGCAGAGAGTGGCGATTGCCAGGGCGCTGATAACCAAGCCGGCCATCGTGCTTGCAGACGAGCCTACCGGGAACCTGGACAGCCGTACCAGCGCCGATGTGCTCGGACTTTTAAAAATGACGAGCGAACAGTTCAATCAGACGGTGGTCATGATTACCCATAACAACGAGATTGCCCAGCTTTCCCATCGGATAGTGCGGATTGAAGACGGCAGAATCGTTGAAAAGCAGCAGGGGGTGGTGTGATGTTCCGGAATCTGAATACTGGCATTATCAAAAGGCTGGCGGTAAACAGCCTGAAGTCGGATAAGAAAAGAAACCTGTTTTTAATTCTCACCATCGCTTTCAGTGCCTGCCTTATGCTGACGCTGTCCTTAAAAATACTGGGCCAGAACACGAAGTTGAACCGTTACCTGAAGGGAAGATATCAGACCGTGTTCACGGATTTATCTGCAGAAAAGGTAGAGGAACTGAAGAACCGTCCCGAAGTGGAGCGCTCCGGCGTCAAAGTCAGCCTGGGCACGCCCCGGATCAGGGATTATGTGCTGACGATTGAATATGTGGATGCTGAGACGGCAAGCCTCCTGACCTATGGGGAGCTGGAAGGCAGCTGGCCTGAGACGGAGAATGAAATTATTGTGGAAAGCGGATGCCTGGAGCATCTGGGGCTTCCGATACAGACCGGACAGACGCTGAATATCGATATGGGCGACGGTGTGAAACGGGATTATACGGTGAGCGGCGTGATGTATACGGAGAATGAAGCCAGGATTTACCGGGTCATTGTGTCCGAGGCATATCTGAATGCCGTTACTGATGGAAATCCCCGATATACGCTGAATATTCGGCTCCGCGGCACAGAGGGCGACGATATGGAAACCCTGAAGGGAAAGGTGCTGGCACTGGCAGAGGCCTGCGGGCTGAAGGAACAGCAGGTTTTCTACAGTTCCACATATTTTACCATGGGAGAGGATCTGCCTATTGAAAAGGTGATGGCAATAGCCTTTTGCTGCCTTCTGATTGTAGTCGCCACATCGCTGGTGATATACAGCCTGTTTTATATTTCCGTGGTGGCTAAAACGCAGGAATACGGCAGGCTCCGGGTCATTGGGACAACAAGAAGACAGATAAAAAAGCTGGTGCGCAGGGAAGGCCTGTTTGTTTCAGGTATTGCCATTCCGGTGGGAATTCTGTTGGGAAGCCTTCTGGGATTTATGCTGGAACCGGAGGGATGGAAATGGAGTATTTCCATTCCCTGCATGGCAGTGATTGCCGTACTGACAGAGACCGCTGTAATGATTTCTATCCGTACCCCGTTAAAAATCGCTTCTTCGGTATCTCCGGTGGAAGCCGTCAGAATCAATGAGGTATCTACAGGCGGGGCGGTCCGGAATAAGGAAAGAAAACAAAGAAGGATCACGCCTGTCAGCCTGGCGTTTCTCAATTTTGGCAGAAACAGAAGAAAGGCGGCGCTCACGCTCTGCTCTCTGGGATTTACCGGGATTCTGCTGATGTGCGCGGCCTCCTACCTGAATTCCGTGGATGCGGATGCCATGGCAAGAGCAGGCTTTGGTGTGGGCTGCGTCCACATAGAACTGGAACAGGGGGACAATGGGGCACAGGAGATTGATGCGGATAGCGCTACGGAATATTATACAAAAATGGAACAGGACAATCCGCTGGATGATGAAATGTTTAGGGAACTGTCACAAATTGACGGAGTAACGGATGTGGCTGTTTTCCGCGGCTGTAAATCGGATTTTATTTTTCCCAGGATGAACGATTACGCCAGGGAGAATCCGGATACACTTTCCTTCCGGAATATCGGCCTGAGCAGGGCGCAGATGGAGAAGTATTCCGACATGCTTCTGGAAGGGACGATAGATTATGATATCCTGGTGAAGGAGCATGGGGTTCTGGCAGGTGATTCGGAGAAGCTGATGTACCGTTTTTACGGCTATCAGCCTCAGCTGGGGGATGTGATACAGGGGAAAACGGATCAGGGAACGACTGTGGAATTAAAGGTTATGGGGCTGGTTGAATCACCCCATGTGGGAATAGACGTCCCTTTCTTTTATGTGCCGGATGCCCTGCTTCCTTTGCTGAAGGAATCGGTGGATAATTTCAATACGCATTATATGGTGGAAGGAGAACCGGATAAGGAAGTGCAGATCGAAGAAGCGGTTATTGATATGATGGAGGATTGGGACCATGTGGAAATAAATTTCCTGAGTGATATCAGGCATCAGATGGTAAAAAGCATGGAACAGATCAAACTTCCGCTGTACGGGCTGGTTGTATTCATTGCCCTGTTCGGTATCCTGAATCTGGTGAATACACTGCTTACCAATGTGGTGACGCGCAGGCAGGAGTTTGGTATCCTGCAGTCCGTGGGAATGAGCGGCGGGCAGCTTTCCGCCATGCTGAAGGCGGAGTGCTTTTTCTATGTGGCGGGAACGATCCTGATTACCCTGACACTGGGAACGGCGTCCGGCTGGACGCTGTGCAGGATCTTTGACCAGCTGGGCACCTTCGGGAAGCTGGTATTCCATTTCCCTTTTGTGCCGGTGTTTGTGTTTGCGGCGCTGCTGCTGGTAATTCAGATGGTGTTTTCTGTGTGGGCGGTCAGATACTGCGGGAAGGAGCCATTGATTCAGCGTATTAAATCAGAGTAGGGGGAAATAATTCCGCTCTCTGTGAAACCTGCCCCTGCTGCCACTAAAGCCCGCGCTGCACATCCTTCCGGCCCTCGGCGGCGGCCGTGCCTGTTCCGGACGGTCAGCCTGCGAGGTAGTGAGGGACTACGACGCGCAGGACGGAGTAGAGGAGGGCGGCTGCGGTAAAGAAGATGATGCATGCGGTGAGGATGGCAGGGAGTTTTTCGGCAAGGGTGCGCAGCTTAAGCCTGTCTGCCAGCTCCTGGAGGAGGAAGGCAAGCTTGCGGATGCCCAGGGTTACGAAGAACATGAAGGCGGGAAGCATGGGCATGAGGTATCTTCCCTGGGGCTGGAAATCCCAGGTGTAGGAGTAGTAAATGCAGAGGAATATGGGGATAACGCAGGCGAGGAGCATACAGCCGTTGAAGAACCAGCGGCGTTTCTGTTCCTGCCAGGTAAGGTAAAACGAGTGGCCGATGGGAAGCATACATGAGATCAGGCCCAGGATGAAAATGCGGTAGTAGGTTTCATAAATGTAGTAGTGAGTAGGCAGGTTCATGGGACCGAACATGGCCACAAAGCTTCTGACCAACAGGGTAAAATAGTCGGTTCCGAATATCATGGTGAAGACGCCGATGCCCTGATTTTGGTAAGTCTGGCGCAGCGCCGGGTGGAACTCAGGAGTGCAGGTGGCCGCCACGCAGAGATTTCTGGCCTCCATGCCGAGAAAATCGCCATGATAGAGAATTGCATTGCGGATAAACCACCAGCCGGCTCCCACGAGGAAAACAACGGTGATAAACAGGCCCGCCTGCAGCAAAGGCCTCCATTCCAGGTGGTAGCTGTCTACGGGAGAGGCGGTTCCGTCGGAGGTGATGGTCCGGGCGGATACCTTGCTGATAAAGCAGCTGATAAATAAAACCACGGTAACAAGAACGGCGCCGTAGGCGTTGTAGTAGGAAAGCGCGCACAGTATGACTCCTACGGCAGTCTGGATGCAGGTGGAACGTGTAAAGCCGTTTTTCATTCCCTCCAGCACAGCGGCGAACATAAGGATAACGGAAAACAGGGCGCAGGAATCCGTGTTGATATAGGTATGCAGAAAAATGCTCTGGGGGAGAAAAACCACTGCGTCATTTTTTCAGGAAAGAGCAGCCTGGACAGGCGGCGGGTAAAAAAGGCCGCGGCCATGCCGAAAGCTACGTTTATCAAACGGGCTGTAACAAGCAGCACGTCAAAGCGTTCCGTAAATACACGGACAGCGCGCAGCAGGTATCCATCTAATATGTAGGTAAGCATTGGCTGAAAGGCATATGAACCGCCGTAGCCCGGAATGAGCACCGCCGGATCATCGCCTTTGGGGAGCCTGCCGTTCTCATAGATGAAACGGACAACCCGGAAGCGGTTGATTTCATCCGGCCCTTCCCCGAAGGGCTGGATAAAGGCAAAGATCAGCATACAGATCAGCGCAAGTGAAAAAAAGAGAAATTCATGAAAAAGTTCATTGGTATAGAAACGGCGCATTTTTGTCATAGAGTGCTCCTGTAATCTTCTTATAATCGATGTATAGTTATTGCCGGAACTGTCCGGTTAAAATCATTATAATCGAAATCGGCCTTAATTTCCACAAAAATACTTGTCACGGGAAAAAGGATGGGATATACTGTCGATATAGGGCGTTTTCGCCCGATTAAATTTAAGGTAGTACGTACGACTGGCGGATTGGTGGAGCACCACAGGGAGTATGTATGAAGAAAGCCGGCCGCCTGGGTACCCTTATAGGAGTAACCAGGCGGTTTTTTATTTCCGTGTGAGGCTATGGAAATAAAAACCGTCCGACAGGCCTGGGCCGGCGGAAAGAATTCTGTAAAAAGCAGCCGTAAAGCGGCGGAATGGAGGAAGCGATGAATTTATTGTCTCTGGAAGAAGAACTGAGGAGCAACGCCTATCCCGGAAGAGGTATTGTTCTGGGAAGGACGCCTGACGGCAGAAAAGCGGTAGCGGCTTATTTTATTATGGGCAGAAGCTCCAACAGCAGAAACCGTATTTTTGCAGAGGACGGAGAGGGGATACGTACCCAGGCATTTGACCCTTCCAAGCTGGAGGATCCCAGCCTGATCATTTATGCGCCTGTCCGCGTGCTGGGGAATAAGACGATTGTGACCAACGGGGATCAGACAGATACGATTTATGAAGGCATGGATAAGCAGATGACCTTTGAGCAGTCCTTAAGAAGCAGGGAATTCGAACCGGACGGCCCCAATTATACCCCCCGTATTTCAGGCATTATGCATATCGGAGAAGGCAATTATAATTTTGCCATGTCCATTTTAAAGAGTGATGACGGATGTGCTGACAGCTGCAACCGTTTCACCTATGCTTACGAGAATCCTGCGCCGGGGAAGGGACGTTTCATCCATACCTATATGCATGACGGCAATCCGCTTCCCAGCTTCGAAGGCGAGCCAAAGCTTGTGGAAATCAAAGGGGATATCGATGAATTTACGGATATGCTCTGGAACAGCCTGAATGAAGAAAACAAGGTTTCCCTTTTTGTCCGCTATATTGATATCGAAAACGGAAGCTATGAAACAAGAATCGTGAATAAGAATAAATAACAGGAGAATGATGAGATGAACGAAATTCAGTTAAAATATGGCTGCAACCCGAACCAGAAGCCTTCCCGCATTTATATGGAGGATGGAAGCGAGCTTCCGGTCACTGTCCTTAATGGAAAACCCGGTTATATTAATTTCCTGGATGCCCTGAACGGCTGGCAGCTGGTAAAGGAATTAAAGGAGGCCACCGGGCTTCCCGCTGCAACCTCTTTCAAGCATGTGTCTCCGGCAGGCGCGGCAGTAGGCCTTCCTCTTTCCGAAACTCTGGCCAGGATTTACTGGGTTGATGATCTGGGCGAGCTTTCTCCACTGGCCTGTGCTTATGCCAGGGCAAGAGGAGCGGACAGGATGTCTTCCTTCGGTGATTTTATTTCCCTTTCCGATGTATGTGATGCGGATACGGCGAAGCTTATCAAAAGAGAGGTATCCGACGGCGTTATCGCTCCCGGTTATACGGATGAGGCGCTTGAAATCCTGAAGCAGAAGAAAAAAGGAAATTATAATGTGATTTCGATCGATCCTTCCTACCAGCCGGCTGCATTGGAAAGAAAGCAGGTCTATGGGATTACCTTTGAACAGGGAAGAAACGAACTGAATATCAATGAGGAGCTGCTTTCCCATATTGTGACGGAAAACAAAGAAATTCCTGCGGAAGCGCTAATCGATATGAAGATTGCGCTCATTACTCTGAAATATACCCAGTCCAATTCCGTATGCTACGTAAAAGACGGACAGGCTATCGGCATCGGCGCAGGCCAGCAGTCCAGAATCCACTGCACCCGCCTGGCAGGGAACAAGGCTGATAACTGGTTCCTTCGTCAGTCTCCCCAGGTGCTTTCCCTGCAGTTTGCAGACGGCCTGGGACGCGCGGACAGGGATAATGCCATTGACGTTTATATGAGCGATGATTATATGGATGTACTGGCAGACGGCATCTGGGAAAAGACCTTTAAGGTAAAGCCTCCCGTATTTACCAGGGAAGAAAGAAAGGAATGGCTGGAGAAGCTGGAAAATGTAACACTGGGCTCCGATGCCTTCTTCCCCTTCTTTGATAACATCGACCGCGCGCGCAGAAGCGGCGTAAAATATATCGTTCAGCCCGGCGGTTCCGTTCGTGACGATGCGGTAATCGATGCCTGCAACAGATATGGCATGGCTATGGTATTTACAGGAATCAGGCTGTTCCATCATTAATAAAAAGCCGTACAGGAGGCTGTGCGGTTGTATAGCTGTGCGGCTATAGTTAGTGGTAATAGTTGGTTTCTGAACTGTTATGGTAAAAGAGGTATTCTCCCGGCGGGCAGCCGGAAGAACACCTCTTTTTGCCATTTTTTACAGCAGGAATTATGCGTCCAGAATTCTGCGCACCTGTTCAGGAGAGATGTCGCAGAGTTCGGAAATTTCCGATTCGCTGCGGCCCTCCGCGGAAAGCTTCAGGACTTTTTTTGTAAGCTGAATTCCTTTTTCAAGGCCTTCCTCCAGTACCTGCAATTTTTCTTCCCATGCCTGCATATACTTCACTCCCATCTCTTCGCTGGATTTGAGCATGCGGATGTGTTCATGAATTCTGAGGATTTTCTCATTGTTCGAATTCAGAGCGGAAATGTCGTCCGTTTTCTCCGCATATTCCAGGAACTGTGCCAGCTCCTCGCCGGCTTCCTCCCTGTTAGTTCCTTTGGTGTTAAGGAAAATCCGCGTTGCGCCGTCAGGAAGAATACAGGAAGTATTCTCGTCGCATCTGGCGCGGAAGGTATAGCGGTATTTTCCCAGTCCGAAAACATCGTAGGGCGTTATGATGATAATGAAGGAATCATTCAGTAAATTGAAATGTACGGAACCGGGTTCCAGCAGCGAGGAATCCAGCAGACCCTGGTAGTAACGGCTTCTTTTGGGCAAGTCAGGCCTGGGCTGCTTCTGAGCTTCCGTATTGTAGATGAATCCTTCTTCGTCCATGGAAAAGACATCCATGCGGATGGAACGCAGAAGCGGGCTTGTACGCAGTTCCTTTTCCGTTTCGGCCCTGGTCAGGAGGGCGATATCCTTTCCTAATATAATTTCAAGAATGAGCTGGTGTATCTGTTCATTTTCCATAACTTCATCGAAAAGAAACCGATCCAGCAGCGTCAGTTCGCTGAGCGGAACCATTTTGCTTTTTTTGTCTGTCATTTGTTATCTCCTTTATTTTATCACAGGTATGGGAAACATAGCAATATATAAACGAAAATCAGATAAATCAGTACAAAGGCATCCCTCCCTTTCCGATAAAATAAATGAGTGAGAACTGTCGGCAGAACTGCCGGAATAAAAATAGAATTATAGACGAAAAAATAATAACACAGGCAGCGTAAAAAAACAAGAGACAGTAAAGTAAAAATTTCATAAATAAAATTTCATAAATAAAGTTACATAAAAAAGGCCTTCGGAACACAGCAGTTCAGTTTATCTGAACTGGTGGTTTCCGGGGCCTTTATATTGGTTGTTTTTAATTTTATTTCGTTTCAGTTACTAAGGGAGGTTCCTCCTGAGGGATGAGTTCAGCGGGAATATAGGAAATAGCCAGCTGTTCCTCTTCAGACAGGCTGTAGTAGTTATCCAGCCATTTGAGGGTGTCCGGTGACA
>OAWB01001197.1_pt1 | contig 10149 bp, 9 predicted proteins | sample 1550621 | NCBI WGS metagenome assembly OAWB01 (sample SAMEA2580107, study PRJEB22360) | human gut metagenome | biome: human gut; feature: human-associated habitat; material: faeces | place: Denmark | collected 2008/2010
CGAACGCATGGAGCGGCTCCTGATATAAAATCATATTCTTGAGAGAAGGGTATTTTTCATGCGTCTTTGCATCGTAGGCGTACAGTTCCTTCATACCGTGCCAGATATACGACATGGAGTTGAGTGTAATATATGGAATTCCATTTATTATAGTGCAGCCATCCCCATGATCATGGCCGTTCATGCAGAAAAGAACCTTTCGGTTTTCAAGCAGCGCCCTGACTGCTTCTCTGTTTGCGATTCCCCTGTCTCTAAAATCATTTGCCAGGCTGTGGTGGGAAAACACAACATAATAGCAGTCTTCCGATTCCAGTTCCTGCAAAAGCCAGTCCGCTTCCACCTGCGGAAGCCAGGGATAAGCCTGTTTTGTCTTATCATAATTACGCTTCAGGAAGGGAACGCATTTTTGCCCATCCCGGATATAGCAGGTATTGAGGACGATAAATTTAACATCGTCAATTAGGAAGGAATAATAGGATGACTCTATTTTTAGAAAATCCATCACTTCTTCAAGCGAATACCGATCCGTATCATGATTGCCGATTGTATGATACACCGGTACGCCGAATTGTTCCAGGGCGTCAATAACTTTTCTGTTTTCAGCGGCCGGATAACACAAATCACCCAGAGACAGGATAAAATCAGGATTTTTCAGCCTGACTGTTTCCAGAAACTCCTTTATTCTTCTGTCTCCGTCCGGAATGTGGTCATAGTGCAGGTCAGTAAAAACAGCAAATCGAATCATTTTCCTTCCTCCTGGGATTCAAAAACAAAATTGCGGCAAACTCTCTTTTTTGTGCAGGAATTGAGAGGATTGACACAGTAAAGGTCATTAAACTGATAGCAGTACCCACAGCATCCCATACCAAAAAGGAGTATTCAAAATGGCCGATAATCAATTTCCCGCATTCCTTGAAACCATAGATGACAACAGCAAACCTCTCGCTTCCGAAATCAACGATTTTCTTCTGGCGCAGGGCTGCAAATGTGAAATCAAAACAGCAAAAAGCGGCTTTACTGTTTCCTATATCCTGCCGCAGACAAAGAAAACTCTGGCTACCTTCGTATGCCGCAAAACAGGCGTAAAAATGAGAATTTTTCCCCAGGGCTTAAATGTATATGAGAATTTTCTGGAAACTCTCCCGGAAAAGATGAAAAAAGATATCAGAAAAGCATCTCCCTGCAAGCGTCTCATAAATCCGGACGACTGCAACCCGAAATGTATGATGGGCTATGATTTCCATATGGAGGATACCCATTACCAGAAATGCCGGTTTATGGCGTTTATGCCTTCATTAAATGAGGAAAACTATCCTTTTATCAAAGAGTTTCTGGAGAACGAAATCAAGGTTCAAAGCCGGGTCCAGGACTAAAGATTTTTTCTCCCACTATCCCTGGCAGCTCCGCGATATCTGTAATATGCCAGTCCGCCTCCTTCATAAGCTCCCGCCGCCGCTCCTCCGGTTTGCGTTCCAGATATTCAGTAAAAACCGTTTTCATACCTGCATTTTCAGCCCCTCGCAATTCATCGGAACCGCCGTCACCGATGAAAATGCTCTGTTCCGGGGTACAATTCATATATTGCATTGCCCTTTGATAGATTCTGACATCCGGCTTCAAAAGCCTTTCGCGGCAGGAAAAAAGCGCCTTATCAAAACAGGAAAACAGCGGGGATTCTTTCCAGTACATACAATCTATCACATCTGCATTGCTGATAAGACAAAGCTTCCAGCCTGACAGCTTCAGCCGCTCCAGCATTTCCAGGATTCTTCCGTCCACATTCATAAGCGCATGCCGCATTCTCGCTTTCCTCTGACGCAGCAGCTCTTTTTTCTGAAAAGGATTAACCCGCATGGGGAGAAGCCTTGTAATATCTTCTATGATTTTGCTTTCCTCCGTGACAAGTCCGCCGGCCCGTTCCAGGTACAGCACTTTATCCTCTGCATAGGATTCCCATTCCACAATGCTCAAACCCAGCACCTCGTTCTCACTCATATCAGGACAGTATTCCGGTTTAATTAATGTAAAGAATAAGTCAAAAAAACAGCAGCCTGCAGTTTCCATACAATTCTCCTGTAGTAATACTCACTTTTTTTACCGTTCTTCCAGAAAAGGCAGAATCAGCTTCAGCCATTCCTCCGGCAGATATACGGATAAATATCCGTGATTATATCCTTTTGCTTCATATATCCTGCAGTGGGGCACCAACTCCCCAAACATCCGGGCCGATTCCCGGACACATTTCATTTCCTTTTCTCCGTACAGGTACATTACCTCCGCATTTGTGCTGCGGACGCTTTTCTTCAGCGTATACTGCATCATATATGTACGGTATACCGCATACAGCGTTTCTTTACGAAGACGCGGCATGTCACGCAGATAATATTCTGCTATTTCCTCCGGATAACGCATGGATGAGGGGAAAAAACGATTCATTACTGCCAGTTGGAAACGGCACGCGTTTTTCCCGAACATCAGCCTCCCGCATAAACGGACCATCGCTATGCAGTAACGTGCCATAGCAGGCTGTGGATAACAGATACTGCCGTCAATCACCGCCTTTGAGGCCAAATCCTTTTTCCGGGACAACAGCTCCATTACGATCTGTCCTCCCAAAGACACTCCTCCCAGCGCAAAAAGATGACCGCCACACTTCTTTTCTATATATTCCATCAGCTTATCCGCCGTATCCTCCGTAGAAATATATTCGGTCAGATACTCTTCCCCATGCCCGTCCAGCGTCGGCAGAATGACGTGGTATTTCTCAGACAGGACACGGGCCTGCCTTAAATAATTCCACCAGGAATTTCCACCTCCATGAATCAGCATGATGTGCGGATTCCCGCAGTCTCCGAACTCGTGAAATTTCATTTTTGCTCCAATCTGTGTGTTACAGGCGCTTCCCCATGCAGCGAAAACCTATGCGGCCCGTAATTCTTTTTTTCCAGACACACCATCGATCCTATATGTTTTTCCGGTAATATTATAACTCTGCGTTACTCTGAAATATTGCAGGCATTCCATTAATGCGCCTTATAATAAATCCTTCTCCACTGCTTTATAAGTCTCAGAAAATCCTTTTCTATTTCTTCCGCATCAACATCCTGCATGCGGTATCTCCGGCATAGATACCCTTCCGTCGTCCACAAAATTTCCTGATACATCAGCTCCAAATCCACATCCTTCCGAAATACAGAAAGGTCCATCCGTTCAAAAATATGTTTTTCCCCAATTCGTTTTAACTGGGAAAATTCCGGCTGAATACATTTTCTGATTTCTTCCTCCTGCTCATAATAGGCGTTTAAACAAAAGGCACCAATATAAGGATACACTCTCGTCAATGAACATTTTACCCGCAGGTTTTTCTCCAGTATTTCAAAAAAATCTGTCGTATCCATGACTCCGAATTCCCGGACAGCATTTCCGGTCAGCTCTTCTGCCTGCTTCCACAGGAAAAGATACAGTTCCTTTTTATTTTCAAAATAGTGAAACAGCAGCGCTTTGGATATGCCGCATTCGTCAGCAATTTCAGACATCGGCGCCTTCTTATAGGAATTCCCGGCAAATACCTTGTAGGCGGCGTTGATAATCTGCTGTTGTTTTTCTTCAGGTAACTGAAAGAATTTGGGATTCATTGAATATCCTTTCCTTATATGCCGTCATTCCGGCCTTGTGGACATCGGTCCGTTTGCAGCCTGTAAACAGCTTATACGACTATCTACAGAAACTATGCCGCTGTTAAATGTGTGGAATCCATTAACCGATCTGGTTAATGCGATTATATAGTCGTTGACCGTTTTTGAGAAGACCTTTTCCATAATTTGTTTAATAGAAAAACCAGATCAATTAAAAATTCATACAAACATCTATGTAATTCGTTGCAATATTCTTTAACAGCATGGATACGGCCCTGAAAGTATAGTATAATTATTTGATTGAAACAAGAAAAGAACATGCGGCCGGATTCATAGCTTTTATGAGGTAAATATGAAAACAATATCCATTGGGATACATAATCCCTGCGTTCCCTGTTCCTGTGCCTGTAAGTATTGTCTTTTACAATCCTGTAAAGAAGCCGAAGGTATTGACTATTACAGGGGAAAAAAATTAGCTGAAAGATTTATTGTCTGGGCAAAAAATAAAAACATAACCCCATTGCCGTTCTATTGCATTTCATACTGTGCCGAGTATCCTCAATTATTGAATAATATCTCTTTTAACAAAGAAAACGGGTTCTTAGGCGCAAATTTTCTTCAGTGCAATGGATTAAAAATCAGAACTCTTTCCGAAACAGATCAATTCATTAAAAATATAAAGTCTGCCGGTATAGAGAATATTGATACCACCTTTTTTGGTAACCCCAAATATCATGATTCTTTTGCAGCAAGGGAAGGTGATTATGATTTCATGCTTCTGCTTGCCAAACGCGCCGCCGCCCTGGATCTAAACTGTTCCCCTACGGTGGTTGTAAGCAGGGAAAGCTTAAGCATGTTGGATGAATTATTTGATACTCTGGAAAGTATACCGGGCATAGGCCGGATATATTCCTTCCTGCCGGATTACCGCGGACGGGGTTACCTGATGGAAAAGGCCCGTATTACAGTTCAGGATTATGAAAAATTATCGGATAAAATTAAGAAGACGTTCAACATCAGCCGCTATAAAACACAAAAAGACTGGCTGTCATCAGGGGTTTTGCCTGAATATACGCAAAGAGCGCTCACCGTCACCTTGCGTAAAGATAACATCGATCGATTTGAAAACATGAGCTGTGACGAGATTATTGCATATGTTGAAAAACTAGATGATGATTACTATAAGGTAATTCCCTCTATCAATGAATTGGCAGAAATATATGGCAATAAGGAAAATGAAAAATTATACCGTCTGCGGGATTTGTTCTGGATGTGGCAAAAGAGATATATCCATGAGAATCATATCAGCATATATGATATAACTGACGAAAGATATTGTAATACAATCAGGAGCTAAGTTTAAATATTGCGAATATAAAACCAAAATTCAAAACAGAAACATTTCCTTATTACAGCAACCTGATATCCGGAATCATACATTATATATCTATTTAAGCGATGATATTATATTTATCCCAAGTACAGAAACAGCGGCACGTCAGACTCTCCCGACATACCGCTGTTATCTTATTAGTTTTATTTTATCTCCGGCCGTTTTCCGCCTCAGTTTTCCACCGCCTTTTTCAGCCCTCTGCTCTCCGCCAGTTCTTCCCGGAACTGCTGTACTGCAGCCTTTCCTTCCTCCGTAACCGGCTTAACCCATTTACCGGTCCTGGTATAATAAACCTCAAATACCAGCCGGATCAATTCATCCGTATACAGGAAAGCGAACACTGCCAGGAAAGGCAGATGCAGCACCATGCCGGCAATCCATGTCGCAGGCACACTGATGGTAAAAAGACATACGATTTCCAGCACGGTTCCGAAAATGGATTCCCCGCCCGCGCGGTAGCAGCTGTTCATAATATAATTGCAGGTACGGATGGGTCCCGCCGCCAGATAAATCATAATCATGTATTTTCCATAAAACATAGCTTCCGCCCCCAGGCCGAAAAGACGAAGCAGGGGCGCATTAAAGGTCAGGCCCATGGCACAGATACAGAAGGTAATGGCCGGGCAGAGAAGCGCAAAGCCCTTAACATACTGATAGCCTTTCATATGATGTCCTGCGCCGACCTCCTTGCCCACCACCACGGAGCTGGCATCCGCCAGGCCTCCGAAAAAGGCAAATACAAAGCCCTCCAGCACACGGAAGGCCGCCATGGCCGATTCATTCTGTCTTCCGATAACAACATTTATCAGCATCTGTCCGATTCCGTAGAAAAGCTCATTGCAAATGATCGGAAAGCATTTGTTCAGATATATTTTCAGGAATCCGTCTCCCCATGCAAACATCTCCCTGAGCTTAAGAACCAACGTATTCTTATCCCTCAGCAGGAAGGTAAGCAGTACAATCAGATTCACGATTCCGGAAACAAGAGTTCCCACCGCTGCACCGGCCGCTCCCATCTTCGGCATGCCGAAACGGCCATAAATGAGGATCCAATTCAAAATAAAGTTGGTAATAAGCGCCAGAATCGAGCTGATTAAAGGGGCTTTTACCCTTTCCGTGGAACGCATCAGGAAGCTTATCAGAACCGCAAATACCTGCAGCGGATAAGCAAAACCAACGATCCTTATGTAAGGAATCCCCACCTGGATAATATTCTGCTTATCCGTATAAATCCCCAGTAAAAAACCGGGGCTTGTGATCGCCGTCACCGCGAAGATAAGCGCCACCGCCAGCATGCAGGTCATGGAAATTCCAAAGGTCTTATTAATCCCCTTATGATTCCCTGCGCCCCAATATTGAGAAAAAAACAGCAGAGAACCGCCCGCAAACCCGAAATAACAGGAGAAAAACAGTGAGGAAATCTGAGAACAGATTCCCACCGCCGCCACCGACAGCTCTCCCTGACTGCCTATCATAATCGTATCTACCATACTTGCCGTTGTAGACAGGAAATTCTGCAGGGCAATGGGCAGGGCAATCGTCACCACCGCCTTGAAAAAAACGCTCCAGTCAACCTGATTCTTTTTTAATGCTTTTCCCCTCATTCTTACAATACCTCTCAATCCAAATTACCAAGTATTTTCCATTATATCGCTCTTTTGCCATATTACAATAGGGGAAATGAAAAAAACAGGTTACATATCTACAGGATTTTACAATTTAAAATCCTGGTAGAATCTTATAAAAATTTCAGTCCGTTCCGGCTTCAAAGTGGAGGCGCATTCTTTGTCACTGCAGAGGTGGAACGAATTACGCTCCAGAGTGGCATTATGGCCAATGGGAAGCCCTTCCGCGCAATTCCTATTACCTACCTCTGGAACAAACGTGGAAAAGGAAAATGAATATGTAGCTGTATCTGCAACAAAAGATATTGCAGGGAAAAAGAAAGAAAAGGCGTCTGCTGCTCATGGGATCAGATATTTTTGACCCCGAAACAGATCTTACCAATTGGGAAAACCATGTTTACAGACGGTATCAATAGCGGATTTCAGAATATATGTGGTATAATTCATCTATCGAACACGATACCAATATTTAAACAGGAGGAAAAATATATGCTTCACATTGCAAGCAACCCCAGCCTGAAAGGACTTTCCGTCCTCTCTCCCAAAATCGTCTATTCCACCCATACCGGCAAGGACATTACGCTGGATCTGCTCATGCCGCAGATACCGGAGGATGCGTGCGAAAAACGGTATCCGCTGATTGTCTTCATTCAGGGAAGCGCCTGGCATTTCCCGGATACCAACTATGAAATCCCGCAGCTGGCCCGCTTTGCCGATGATGGTTTTGTGGTCGCATCCGTTACCCACCGGAACATAGAGGAAGGCCATCCGGCGCCGGCATTTCTCCAGGATGTAAAGACAGCGATCCGTTTTCTGCGTGCCAATGCAGAGCAGTATCATATCGATCCGGATAAGGTTCTTGCCTTCGGCACCTCCTCCGGAGGAAATACCTCTCTCCTTCTCGGCCTGACAGGGGATATGCCGGAATTTAAAACCGATGAATATCCGGAATTTTCAGACAGCGTATGCGCTGTGATTGACTGCTTCGGCCCCACGGATCTGACCGCTTTTCTTGAATCCCCCCAGCCTGAGGAACGTTCGGAGGCCGCCGCTTTGTTCACACTCTTCTGTGGAGGCACTCTCGATAAAGAGTTATTGAAAAAAATGAGCCCCATAAACTATGTGCAGGAGGGAAAAAGCTATGTGCCTTTTATGATCGCCCACGGAAGCGCCGATCCCACTGTCAGCTTTTCCCAAAGCGAGCAGCTGGTAAAGCGTCTGGAGGAATGCGGAGCCCAGGTCAGCTTTATCTGTGTGGACGGCGCCGTTCATGAGGGGAATTTCTGGAGCCGGGAGCTTTGGGATATTTTCAGAGGCTTTATGAAAACGCAGGCAGGCTTGTAAGGTCCGTAAATAAGACAACGTTTTGCCAACCTTTAACCAGAATAAAAAGAACCAAAAGACAGGTTTATTATCAGTCTTTTGGTTCTTTCTTCCTATAACATATAGATTATTTTTCCAGACCTTCAAGGTAAGCAGTAAACTGGGAAATAAATTCTTCCTTCAGCTTTTCGGCTCCCGCTGTCTCGCATTTGCTGTTCAGCTCTGCCAGTGTTCCTTCCACATCATCCACAAGACCTAGCTCCAACAGAGGCACATATTGTGAGCAGACCTCATTCATTGCGGCAAGCTCACTCTTTACGGAAGAGTCGTCAAAGATAAAACCGCTTGTTACTTCGGATATGGCATCTCCCATTAATTCCTGACGAATTTCGCTCTTGGCGGGAGACGGCTCTCCCTGTATTCTTTCCAGAACATCGTTTTTCAGTCCCCAGGAAACCGGTGCATTTCCTACCGCATAATTTGCCTGCTCATCTCCAAGTGTATATGTGGTATCACTGGTTGCATTAAAGGTTGAACCTTCTATTCCATATCTGCAGATATCGTAGCATTCCTTGTCAAATTTCAGGACATCCAGAACCATCAGCGCACGATCCTGATTTTCTGAAACCGCAGGGATTGCAAAACCGTCTCCCGTATATACGCCTTTAACATGTACGACACCAGGGGTTACATTTACAAGCTCTGCCTTCCATTCAGGATGTTCTGAATCTACAACATTTTTAGCTGATTCACAGGTATCAAGATTCCAGAAAAGGGCGGCACTTGTTCCATTCTGGAATGCATCCAAAGGCGAAGTGGTATTGGAAACGGCATTTTTTGACCAGAATCCTTTATCTGCCCAGCTCTTCATCAGTTTACAGTACTCTAAATATTCATCAGTTCCATACTGCCAGACAACATCCTCCGCAGCGGGATCCTTTCCCTGATAGAAATATCCGAAATATTTTCCGCTTCCGCAGCTCATAGGCACCAGATTATTTCTGCTCTGGAACAGGTTCATTGACATTTCAACAGCATCTCCGGCTGCCGCATAAGGATAAATTCCTTCCTCATTCTCCGCAACTGCCGTAAAGTACTCTTCCAGCTTTTCCACGCTGTCAATTTTATCTATCCCATATTTTTCACGTAAATCACCTCTGATAAGAACGGGCATCGCATTGTTAACGTAGGGACTGTTTTTAGGAATCATATAGCATTTTCCATTAATTTTGGCCTGTTCAAATGCCATACTGTCTTCCCCTGCTGCCGTCTGCGGCATATATTTCTGCAGCAGCTCGTCTGTAATTTCTGCAAACGCGCCTTTCGTTGCCTCTTCATTATAAAAAGCCCAGGTTGATGTATAAATTATATCAATATTTTCTCCGCTCGCCAGCAGCAGTGAGTACTTCTGCGTATAATCACTAAGCGCTATATAATTGATATCAACCGTACAGTTAAGCTTCTCTTCCAGTTTTGCATTCAGGGCCTCTTCCCCCTCGTCAGCCGCTACCGGTTCATCCCCAATCACATACATGACAAGTTCCTTATGTTCTGAAATATCGTTACCGCCATATTCCAACGCAGCTTCACTACCTGCCTGCACTGTCCCGGCGGCTGTTTCTGTTGACTCGGCCGTATCCGCCGCCTGGCTGCCTGAAGCAGGAGCTTCACTTCCGCCCTCTCCGCAGCCTGTAAAAACACAGGTCCCCAACATCATAATACTCAGCAGTACTCCCAAAGCTTTCCTTTTCATTCTGTTTCCTCCTTGTTTTGCGGAGTAAAATGCAATTTCTTTAGAAATTTATCCTCTGATGGGCAGAGGAATTTACTCCCTTAATTGATTTTATGAAATCTGTACTAACCTTTTACAGATCCCAATGTTAACCCTTTTACAAAATATTTCTGTACAAATGGATAAACCAGTATAATCGGTCCGGTAGCTACAATCGTAAGGGCCATTTTGGTGGACTCGATCGGCATGGAGCTTACGGAAACCGTCGTCTGACTTGCAATTTCCCGCAGGGCCTTAATGCTCCCCATCAGCTGATACAGTAAATACTGCAAATCAAATAATTCTTTTTTATCAATAAAAAGCATGCACATATACCAGTCATTCCAGTATGCCAATGCTGTAAACAGGCCGATTGTCGCTATTACGGGTTTGGAAAGCGGC
>OAWB01001216.1_pt1 | contig 10000 bp, 8 predicted proteins | sample 1550621 | NCBI WGS metagenome assembly OAWB01 (sample SAMEA2580107, study PRJEB22360) | human gut metagenome | biome: human gut; feature: human-associated habitat; material: faeces | place: Denmark | collected 2008/2010
TATGAGCTACCCGTTTCCTCCTCCAATCCCCTGGCAGCGGCCTCCATCGTCGGCTCTTCCGGCCCGTTCAGACCTCCAGCCGGGATTTCCAGAGTATACCTGTCCAATGCATTCCGGTACTGCCTTACCATCAGCAGCTTTCCATCCGCGGTAACCGGCACCACTGCCGCCGCACCCTGATGCTTGATAAAATCCCATTTTACAATATTTCCATTGGGCACCTGCACCGTATCCTTATAAAAATCAATAATGGAACCCTTATAAACCAGTTCCCTGTCCAACCGTTTGAATTCGTCAGCCATAATATTTCTCCCATCTTAAACTTTTAAAAGCCCTGCAGGGAAAACCCTGCAAGGCTTTTGCAATCGCTATTTTGCATAATCAGAAACACGGCTCTCCCTGATAACATTCACTTTAATCTGTCCCGGATATTCCAGTTCGGCTTCAATCGCCTTGGAAATATCGCGTGCCATCAGAATCATGTCCGCATCTGACACCTGTTCAGGAACTACCATTACCCGAATCTCTCTACCTGCCTGAATAGCAAAAGATTTGTCTACACCTTTGAAATTGTTTGCAATGTCTTCTAACTGTGTTAATCTACTGGTATAAGTCTCCAGAGTCTCTCTTCTCGCGCCCGGCCTTGCTGCGGAAATTGTGTCTGCAGCCTGAATAATGCACGCAATCAGCGTAGTGGGCTCCACATCACCATGATGGGACTCCACCGCATTGATAACCGTAGCGGATTCCTTATACTTTTTACAAAGTTCCACGCCAAGCTGAATATGGGAACCTTCCATCTCGTGATCCACTGCCTTGCCGATATCATGCAGCAGGCCGGCACGTTTGGCCATTCTCACATCTAAACCAAGCTCTGATGCCAGAAGCCCTGACAGCTGAGCCACCTCTATTGAATGCTTTAAAGCGTTCTGTCCATAACTTGTCCTGAACTTTAACTTGCCCAGTAACTTTACGAGTTCCGGATGAACACCGTGTACCCCAACTTCAAGTACCGCGGCTTCTCCTTCCTCTTTAATCATTACTTCGACTTCCTTCTGCGCTTTTTCCACCATTTCTTCGATTCTTGCCGGATGGATACGTCCGTCAACAATCAGCTTCTCCAGCGCAATTCTTGCTACTTCCCTTCTGATAGGGTCAAAAGAAGATAAAATTACTGCTTCAGGTGTATCGTCTATAATCAGATCCACACCGGTCAGCGTTTCAAGGGTTCTGATATTTCTTCCCTCACGCCCGATAATTCTCCCCTTCATCTCGTCATTCGGAAGCTGTACTACGGAAATCGTAGCTTCAGCCACATGGTCTGCCGCACATCTCTGAATGGCGGTTACCACATATTCCCTGGCTTTCTTGTCTGCTTCCTCTTTGGCCCTGCTTTCCATATCCTTGATCATCACGGCCGATTCATGTTTTACTTCATCTTCAACAATTTTCAATAAGTAATCTTTTGCCTGTTCGGAGGTTAATCCTGAGATTCGTTCCAGTTCCTGTACTCTCTGCTCGTTCAGCTTCGCGATCTCTGCTTTCTGCTTTGCTAACTCCTCTTCCCTGGCTGCCAGTACGGATTCCTTCTTTTCAATGGCATCCGACTTCTTGTCCACGTTCTCTTCCTTCTGCTGCACTCTTCTTTCAAAGCGCTGCACCTCGGCTCTGCGTTCCTTGATCTCCTTATCCAATTCGTTCTTTGCACGAATGGATTCCTCCTTCACTTCCAGCAGTCCCTCACGCTTTTTGGTTTCAGCAGCTTTCACCGCATCATCAATAATTTCTCTTGCCTTGTCTTCGGCGTTGCCGATTTTGGTCTCAGTTTCTTTCTTCCTATATGCAGAGGTTACTACAAATGTAACCGGGATAGAAATCAACAGAGTGACCGCTACTGCTATTACATAACTAAGCATAGACAGGAGCACCTCCTTATTAAATTTTCATTGTGCGAATATCTGTTATAGAATGTATGTACGCCAAACATTCTTATAAGCGATTTTACAACACTTCAATTTTAATAAATAACAGGTATTATGTCAAGTAGAAAAGCATATTTTGACCAAATTTCATAACTTTTGCACAAGATAACCTGTTATTCCCAGGAGTCCCCTTCTTCCAAATCATCGCAATTCATGGCTTTTCTTATCTTATCCGGCGAGAAACCCTTTCTGTACAGGAAAGCCTGAATCCGTCTTTTTTCTTTTAAATTCGCCTGTTTCGCATCAAAATGCTTCTTTCTGAGGAGCTCTTTAATCATAGCTTCCTCATTCTGAAGGCCATCCGCTTCCTGAACGGTGCAAAACGCCTCCTCAATACAGCTTCTGTCAACGCCTTTGCGTCTCAGATCGTCCTCCATCCGCCTGCGGCTTTTCGTTTCCATGTAGGTTTCCACATATCTTCTTGCATAAGCCTCATCATTTATGTACCCAAAGGATTCCACATAAGCAATAGCCTCTTCAATGACCGGAGGCGGATACTTTCCCTGCCGCAGCTTCTCTTCCATCTGCTGTCTTGTATATTCCCTGGACTTCAGCAGGTTCATGCAGCGCAGCTTCGCCCGTTTGGGGAGTACGTTCTCCATAATCTCCTCATAGACATGAGGGGGCAGTTCTCTATCCTGTGCAATACCGTATTTATGAAGTTCGCCTTTGTATAATACAAAGGCGAATTCTCCATCGATGCTGACTGCATATTTCGTTTTATTTATTGGTTCTGTCCTGGTAACAATCATTTCTGTTCTGCCTGCACGGCTTTAACCGCAGCGCCGGCGGCCGCCTTCACTTCCCTGCTGTCCTTTGCAGCTTTGGCTCCGGCAGCTTCCTTCACAGGTTCTTCCTTCCTGTCTGAAGCATCGGCTTCTTTCTTCTCGTCCAGCTTATAGTATGCGCGTACTTTCTTCTCGATTTCATCGCAGATCTTCGTATTTTCTTTCAGGAAGTTCTTCGCATTCTCCCTTCCCTGTCCGATCTTGTTTCCTTCGTAGGCAAACCATGCGCCGCTCTTATTGACAATATTAATATCCGCTGCCAGATCCAGAATATCCCCGACTTTGGAAATACCCTCTCCGAACATGATGTCAAATTCCGCTTCCTTGAAGGGCGGCGCTATTTTATTCTTTACCACCTTGACACGGGTACGGTTTCCTACCACTTCCCCTGCCTGCTTCAGGGATTCAATCCTTCTTACATCCAGACGGATGGTAGAGTAGAACTTCAGGGCACGGCCGCCAGTAGTGGTCTCCGGATTGCCGAACATGACGCCCACCTTCTCACGCAGCTGGTTGATGAAGATAACTGTACAGTTGGACTTGCTGATTACTGCAGTTAATTTACGCAGCGCCTGGGACATCAGACGGGCCTGCAGGCCCACGTGGCTGTCACCCATATCGCCGTCTATTTCGGCCTTGGGAACAAGAGCCGCAACGGAGTCAACAACAACGATATCGATGGCGCCTGAACGCACCATGGTCTCCGTAATCTCCAGAGCCTGTTCTCCGTTATCAGGCTGGGAAATATACAGGTTATCAATATCCACACCAATATTCTTCGCATAGGCAGGATCCAGCGCATGCTCCGCATCTATAAAACCTGCAATGCCGCCCCTGCGCTGAACCTCAGCGATCATATGCAGGGTAACGGTGGTCTTACCACTGGATTCCGGTCCATATATTTCAACAATTCTTCCCTTGGGTATTCCGCCCAGGCCAAGTGCAATATCAAGGCTTAATGAGCCTGTGGGAATCGTCTCCACATTCATCTGCGTAGCCGGATCCCCCAGCTTCATGACTGCTCCCTTTCCAAACTGCTTTTCAATCTGTGCCAGTGCGGCGTCAAGCGCTTTGAGTTTGTCTTCTTTTTCCATTATGTTCTCCTTCTTATCCAGAACGGACGTTCTCTTTTTCTATAATAAAACATCTGTTCGTATTTGTCAATTCCCAACTTTAAATATAATATACAATATCAGGTGTCCGATAAAACTCCCTCAACAGGCATCCCTCCTTTATTTTTTATTGCATTGAAACGATTGGCGAAATGCCCGATTAGATGTCCGCTCTATAGATGGAATGGACATGGCTGAATTCCTTCAGACAAAGGTGCACCGGTTTGGAACGCCTCCAGCAAAGATATGCTTTTTTGATTGTAACATAAACTTCATCCAAATGCCACTAAAAAAAGCATGCTTCCATAAAAAAGGAACATGCCGGGATACTGTTCAGACGGGTCTGCGAATTTAGCTGCGCATACTGTACAAATATATAGCGGCAGCAGGCATCCGGCCTGTTGTGAGACAAATCAAATGGCCGGATGTCTGCAACAGTTCATTTTATCTGAACTGCCGCACATGCCGTAGTGTTGGGGCCGCAATCCATGCCCGCCCTATATTTTCTTCATATAACGTCCATAATCTTTAATTGTGGCTGTAACCCAGCCGCTGCTCGTGCTGGTGGTATAATTAAACCCGATTTCCAGGCCTACCGGGGTATAGAAAATAATATTGGTATCCGAATCCGAAAGGAAATCCTGAAGCTGTTCGTCATCCATCCGATCCACAGCCTCGGCCGTTCCGTTCTGGTAAGCATCCTGATCCCTAAATTCTTTGGCCAGCTGCTCGTTATACTCTATCATTTCCCCGTTGTCCAAAAGTTCGCCGCTTACCAGATCGATATTAATGCAGTAAAGCGAAATGTAGGATTCCTGGTTCATTGCGTATTTTTCCTGAAGGACTATGCTGATTTTTTCCTCATCCATATAGGTTACATAACCAATGCTGGAGGTTGCGTAGGAGAGTTGCTCATCTTCACCCTGGGCATCCTTATAGTAGTTGTAAAGCTTGCTGTAATAAGTGGCCTCGTATTCAATCTCCTGGTTCAGCTCGTCCAGATGGGGAATATTCCCACCCTTCAGCTGCGGGTATTTTCCGGTTGCCGTAGCGCCCGTCTCGTCATCCACATAGCTGTAATCTTCCCATTCCACCGTATAACTGAGGTCGTCACGGATGGAATTGGCAATTGTTACATAGTAGTCATCCTCCGGGCTGGGAACATAATCCCCTTCCTCTGTTTCCGGTTCATAGGTTCCATCGCCGCTGAAATCAGGAAGCTGGCTGTCATCGCCGCTGTCATATCCAAAGGGTATCGTTTCCTCAGGAACTGCCCCTCCGTAATTCTTGGAATTGGAAATACCGCTGCTGGCTTCCCTGACCGCACCCTTGACAATAATAAAAATAAGAACCATGACGATGCAGAGAAGCACCGCAATTACCGCTACAATAACCGCCGCCACGGTTCTGCTGTTGTTACGCTTCTGAGGGGGCATATTGGGGTAGGCTCCATAAGGCTGCCGGCCATATGGAGGCACTCCTCCCGGAGGGATTTGTCCATAGTAACCGCTCTGCTGCGGTCCATACTGCTGCGAAGAGCCATACCGGGTATTATTCTGCCCGCCCTGCGCGGCGCCGGGCGCACCCGGGCCTGCCTGTCCCCCTGGCACATTTCCATAGGGCGGAATATTCTGCGCGCCGCAGGGAGGCATTCCCTGGCCGCCGGCCGGAATATTTTCATTTCCACAGGGAGGCACAGGAGCCTGTGAACCGGCATTTCCATAAGGGGGCACCGGCGCCTGCCCGGCAGCGTATCCATAAGGAGGTACCGAAGCTTCACCGCCCGTCTCACAGGGAGGGACCGCAGCCTGTTCAACGGCATTCCCATCAGGAGCTTCCGTCTCCGCTGCTCCTTCTGCTTTTGCATCCTTTTTATTCCGGTCATATCCGCAGCTTATACAGACACCGTTTTTCATCAGCGCCCCGCATTCCGGACAAAATCCATATTCTTCATCCTCGTACATACATTATCCTCCATTGCTCAGGCCGGTTTTATGTGCCAAAAGCTTTTTCCTTCTTTCCCCTCTTCCCTGCAAGGCCGGAATCATACTTTTTTTCCGAAAGTCTTCTGACTGTAATATTCCAGTATACACTGACGCATCATCGTTAATGCGGCCGAAACCGCTGTTTCCCTTATCTTTGCCCGGTTCCCGCTGAAATGGAATTCCTTTACATGCGTGGTGCCGCACACATAACAGCCCATATAAATAAGTCCCACAGGCTTCTCAGCAGTGCCGCCGTCAGGTCCCGCAATTCCCGTAATGGAAAAGGTAACGTCCGCTTTCGTCAGAAGCGCAGTTCCTCTCGCCATTTCCTTGGCCGTCTGCGGGCTTACCGCGCCGAATTTATCCAGCGTGCCTTTTTTTACGCCGGCAATTTTTCTTTTTGCCTTATTGGAATAAGTAATATAACCTGTCTTGAAGACCTCGGAAACCCCAGGTATGTTAATCAGGCGTGCGGCAAGCATGCCTCCCGTGCAGGACTCAATGGTTGATACAGTCAGCTCGTTGGCCAAAAGCAGGTCAACCACCGCCTTTTCCAGCGTCACATCCTCTTCCGTGGTATACACGGCGCTGCCGAACCGGGATTTCAGTTCCTTCACCACCGGCTTTACCAGCTTCTTCGCTTCCTTTTCATCCTCAGCGCGGGCGGTAACACGCAGATGCACCTCTCCGGTCTTGGCATAGGGAGCCACCGTGGGATTGGCAAGGGCCTCCAGATCTGTAATCTGGCTTTCCACCTTGCTTTCGCCCATACCGCATATTTTTACGGTTTTGGAAAAAATAATCCCCGGCGCATCAGGGTTCTCCAGGCCCGTCAGAAAAGGCGCGATGCTGTTTTCAAACATCGGCTTCAATTCATTGGGAGGACCGGGAAGCAAAATCATCCGTTTTCCTTCCTTTTCCATGATAATACCCGGAGCAGTGCCGTTGTCATTGTCCACAACAATGGCTCCTTCGGGAACAAGCGCCTGCTTCTTGTTATTTTCCGTCATTTCCAAACCGCGTTCCCGGAAATAAGTTTCGATTCTTTCCAGGGAATGAGGATCCATGGCAAGCTGCCTGTTCCATACGCCGGCGGCGGTTTCCTTGGTCAGATCATCCTGGGTCGGCCCAAGGCCTCCCGTCAGAATCACAAGATCCGCCCGTTCCAGCGCCGTCCGTATTGTCCCCGCAAGCCTTCCGCTATTGTCGCCCACCACTGTCTGATAATAGCAGGACAATCCCAGCCCCGCACATTTCTCCGCCAGGTATGCTGCGTTGGTGTTGACTATGTTCCCCCGCAGAAGCTCAGTTCCTACCGAAATTAATTCAACTACCATACCGAACCTCTTTTCTCTATTTCTGGTCCTTCAGACAATCCTTGTTTTTCACAAGATAATCTACAAGGGACACTACCGTAAGAATCAGAGCCGCCCACATTACAATCGTCGTAACCAGGGAAAGCACCGGAATATCCGCTATCATGAGCACAATCATCACCATCTGGAAGGTGGTTTTGAATTTTACCCAGTAGCCTGCCGCAATCACCACGCCTTTATCAGATGCCACCAGACGGAAGCCGCTGATGATAAATTCCCTGCTGACTATAATAATTACAATCCAGGCCGGGATTTTTCCCATTTCCACAAGGCAGATTAAGGCAGAACATACAAGAAGCTTATCCGCCAGGGGATCCATGAATTTTCCAAAGGTGGTTACCAGGTTATATTTTCTGGCAATTTTGCCGTCCAGCAGGTCCGTCAGGCTGGCGATGACAAACAGGGCCAGCGCAATCCACTTCCCGGCACCGCCGATGGGAACCAGCATGAATACCACAAAGGGTATGATCATTATCATTCTCAGTATCGTAAGCTTATTCGGTAAATTCATCTTCCAGCTCTCCTATCAAATCATATTCATAAGATCCGGTAATCCGCACTTTTACGAAATCACCCGTCAACAGTTCTCTTGAGGTATTGACAAACAGCAGTCCGTCCACATTGGGGGCGTCCTTATAGGTTCTTGCCACATAGGCATTCTCCCCGTCCACCCTGCCTTCTATCATGGCAATGAGCGTTTTTCCCTTCATGTTCTCCGCCTTCTCAAAGGCGATTTCCTGCTGCAGCTCCATCAGCTCGGCCTGTCTGTCCTCCTTCACTTCCTGGGGGACCTGATTCTCCATCCGCGCCGCCGGCGTCCCTTCCTCCTGGGAATAGGTAAATACCCCCAGCCGGTCAAATTCCAGCTCATCCACGAAATTATACAGCTCTATATGATCCTCCTGTGTCTCTCCGGGGAATCCGCTGATAAGCGTGGTACGCAGACAGATATCCGGGATTTCCTCCCGCAGCCTGCCGATCCGCTCCCGCAGCGCGGCCTGATCGGTCCGCCTGCCCATCTGCTTCAATATCCTGTCTGAAGCATGCTGGATTGGCATATCCAGATAATGACAGATTTTCGGTTCTGTTTTTATCGTTTCTATTAATTCATCCGTAATTTCCTCCGGATAGCAGTACAAAATCCTTATCCAGTAGATACCGGGGATGGCGCAGAGCCTGTGAAGCAGCTGCGGCAGCTTCTTTTCGCCGTAAATGTCCTTCCCATAAACCGTGGTTTCCTGGGCCACAAGAATCAGCTCCTTAACGCCGCCCTCCGCCAGTTCCCGCGCTTCCTTTTCCAGCACTTCCATGGGGACGCTGCGGTAATTGCCCCGCACCTTTGGGATAATGCAGTAGGTGCAGCGTTTGTCGCAGCCCTCCGCAATTTTCAGATAGGCAAAATGGCCGCCTGTAGTGACGCTGCGGTGCTTGCCGTAAACCAGCGCCGCGTCCGGGTCCGTAATATGGTTGTGCTTCTCTCCTGCCGAAACCTCATCAATGGCGGCTGTCACCGCATCAATTGCCATGGTCCCCAGGATTTCATCCACCTCCGGGATTTCCGTCTGGATTTCTTCCTTATAACGCTGCGCCAGGCAGCCGGCCACGATAAGCGCCTTCAGCTGTCCGCTCTTTTTTAATTCGGCCATTTCCAGAATGGTGTTTATGCTTTCTTCCTTGGCATCGCCGATAAAGCAGCAGGTGTTGATTACCGCAGCCTCCGCTTCCGCCTCGTCATCCGTAAAGGTATGCCCCTTTTCGGCCAGCATCCCAAGCATCATCTCGGTATCCACAAGATTTTTATCACAGCCCAGGGAAATAAATAGTATTTTCATGCTTTCTTATGAAAAAAGAGAAATGCACACGGCAATTTCTCTTCTCCCTTCCCCCATTTTAATCTTCGGTTTCTTCATCTCCGAGAATTTTGATTTTGCCTTCATTCAGTTCTTCTACAGCAACGGATAAAGGCTTCATGCCTGTCTTCATATTTACTAACGGCTCATCGCCTCCGATGATCTGCCTTGCTCTTTTGGAAGTCGCCATAACGATGGAATAACGGCTGCTTACAATCTTGGTTTCGCCGGGCTCCACGTCGCTGTTCACGACTTTCATTAAATCGGTATAAGAGGGATGTAACATTTTCATTCTCCTTTCACTAACGCGTCCAGCTCGGAACGCATATCAGCTATCAATTCCTTATTTCTTTTCGGACTTCTGCGGGATGCGGAAATAATGGAATGCATTTCCTTCACACAGTCGTCCAGTTTATCATTGATTATGATATAATCATAATTTTCAATGCCTTCCGCTTCCTCTGCCGCACGCGCAATACGCTGGCAGATGACCTCCTCGCTTTCGGTGCCTCTTCCTTCCAGCCTTCTTTTTAATTCTTCCGCGCTGGGCGGCATGATAAATAAAAGAAGGGCTTCCGGGAATTTTTCTTTCACCTTAAGCGCGCCCTGGATTTCTATTTCCAGGATTACGTCCCGTCCGTTGTCCAGACAGGCCTCCACATATTCTCTGGGCGTTCCGTAGTAGTTGCCGCAGTAGCTGGCATACTCGATCAGCCCGTCCTTTGCAATCGTCTCTTCGAAGGTATCCTTATCCACAAAAAAATAGGATTTGCCTTCTTCCTCGCCCGGCCTGGGCTTTCTTGTCGTCATGGAAACCGACAGCGCATAATTATCATAGGTTTTGAGCAGTTCCTTCATCAATGTTCCCTTGCCTGCCCCGGAAAAACCGGATACGACAATCAGAATT
>OAWB01001217.1_pt1 | contig 9990 bp, 8 predicted proteins | sample 1550621 | NCBI WGS metagenome assembly OAWB01 (sample SAMEA2580107, study PRJEB22360) | human gut metagenome | biome: human gut; feature: human-associated habitat; material: faeces | place: Denmark | collected 2008/2010
TGTTGACATTGGTCAGTCATTAAGGCTGCGAGCAGGCCTCCGGCCGCTGATCCGATAGCCGAAGTCACCCCAAACCGCAGGGCAAAGTTAAGCCTTAAGTCTCTTGACGAAACCCCCATGGATTTAAAAATTCCCATATCCTGTTTCTCTGCTGCCAAAATTTTGCCGCTGGTCATAGCCGTCACAATCGAAACAAACAATGCGGTCATGCCGTACATGAAAACCAGCAGAACTTTCATGGCTGAAATAATACCCCAAAGTCCCGGCCATGAATTTTCATGGACATGCACATCGCCGCCATAGGCAGCTGACCGTGCTTTCGTGATCTGTGGTTTCACCTGCACAGCTTCCAGAAAATAATGATGGCACCACAGCTGTCTGTGATCAGTTCCGATGCTCAGATACCCTTCCCTGCTCATACCAATGTTATTTCCCATCCCATTGGCACACTGATAAATGCCGGAGACCCGATAGTTTTTACTGTCCTTATCTCCCCGGACAGTAAGGGTGTCCCCAATGGAAACACCTAAATCTGAGGCGGCAGCTTCCGTCAACACGATCTCTTGCCCGCCTGTGCAGGTCTTTCCCTGCAGGATGTGAAATCGTTCTGGTTCCGTGATCACATTTGCCGTGTAGTTTCTGCCGTTCACTGAAACATCGGGCATAGCCAGCTGATAACTGTCTTTGATGCCCGTAAAAGAGAGTATCGTTTCCCTGACTTTTTCCGGCTCCTGTCTCCCCAATGCCTGTACACCGATATCATGTTCTGCGGGGTTAAAAGCATCCATCATTCCTTTCCCGTCCGGTCCAAGCCATGTGTCCATACGTCCCACCAGAGAAACAGAAAATGCCAGCAGCACTGCCACCGAAACAATACCCAGGTATCTTCGCCTTCCTGTATAAAGCTGTCTCAAGGCAAGACGTACTTTTAGTCCCTCTGCGCCTATGGAGAAACGGATTCCCGGCTGTTTCCCCGAATCCTCAGTCTCTCCCCGTATGGCCTTCATCGGTGTGACACGGCTGATCTTTCTCAATTTAAAAGCGGCTGATCCTGCTAAAAGCAGCAAAATTACCAGAAAACAAAAAATGCAGAACCTCACCGGCAATGTGGCTGGAATCAGAACTCCTGAGGCAGTGACCGTCATGCCGCCCACCCTTTTGCTCAAAGGTATGGCAGCAAGAAGCCCCGCCCCCATCCCGGGAACGATCACAGTAAGGTACTGGATCAGCTGTATCCATCGAAGCCTTTTTCCAGTCACACCCATAGTTTTTAAAATTCCCATATTCACGTATTCCTGCTCGATCACCGCTGAAATGCTGTGTCCCATAATCAATGCTGCTGCACACAAAAGCACAGCTGCAAAAGCAGCAAACAGTCCGCAGAAGGCATTGTGAAGGATGAGCATAAAGCCTGCCACAGCGTCTTTGCTGTAGATAAACTCTGTGTATTTCGGAAGTTCTGTCTCCTTGTTCAGAATCTGGTTTAAGCCTGAAACTGACAACTTACTGCCCTGTTTTTTCTGAATATGCAGCATGGCTCCGTCACGAGCCAGTGCATTCATACCTGCATCCCTTATCAAGCCATGGATCATGCTATAATCTTCCTGTGAGACCAGAAAACCTTTCATGCCAATCATCGAGCTTCCCATATAAGGATCCTCATAATAACCGCTGACAGTCAGACTTATTTTTTTGCCGTTTCTGGCGATCGGAAAGGTAATCTTATCACCAATCTGTACTTCCATCACAGATACCATGGACGGGGACACATAAACCTGACCTGGTTTGATCCGATCTGGAGGATCTCTGTAGCCGGACAAATCTCCGTCAAAAAATCGATACCGGTTCTCTGACCGATTCCAGCGAATCAGCTGTCCGTCGCTGTCAGACTGTTCTTTCGCTGCTTCATATTTTGAAAAAATCAGTTCCTGAGTCCTTACCTGTTCTACCTCATTAAGACTCTCTATGCTGCTTTTCAGTTCTTTGATCTCCGGTACCTTTGAAACCCATGCCGTTAAATCTCCGAAGCCGGTCCGGTCCATTTCCGTTCGTACATAATGTCCCGCGTTGGTCCACACTGCCGCTGCGGTAGAAAGCGCTGCGGATATCATAAAGACCAGAATAAAAATCCCGGCCAGACTTCCGCGGTGCCGGTGCATGCCGGCTTTTATAAGAATTCGATTTTCCATCTGCATCCCTCCTACCACTGCAGGGCGGAGAGCCATCCGCTGACCTTTATTTCCCGGTTTCTGGCCTCTTCCTCCCTGTAGGGAGGCAGAAGAAGTTCATCCAGGACCATCCCGTCCTCCAGATATAACAGCCTGGTTCCCCTCATAGCAGCGAAAACATCATGGGTTACCATCAGGATGCTCTGTCCGTTTTCATTCAGTTCCCACAAAAGTTTTAATACCTTCTCTGTATTCTCACGGTTGAGCGCTCCTGTGGGCTCATCGGCAAAGATCATCCCCGGATCATGGATCACCGCCCTGGCTATAGCCGCCCTCTGAGCCTCTCCTCCGGAAACCTGGGAAGGCAGTCTGTCCCTGGCATCTCCAACCTGCATCTTTCCAAGCAGCTGTTCTGCTTTAGACCGGACATCATCCGGATCTTTGGGCTGGTTCAGTAAGCCTTTCACAAGCACATTTTCATATAAGGTCAGGCTGCTTACCAAATGGGTCTGTTGAAACACAAAACCAAATTCCCGGCTTCTCAATGCCGCCATCTGCTTTTCACTGCTGCCACTGATTTCCTGCTGCCTGTAAAACACCTGCCCGTCGGTTATGCCGTCCATGCCGCTTAAAGCATACAAAAGCGTTGATTTCCCTGCACCGGAGGGGCCCATGATAACTGTAAAATCGCCTTCATAGATGTCAATGTCCACTCCGTTCAGCACTTGGACTTTTGTGTCTCCTTCCCTAAAAACTCTGCATACATTTCTGCCTGACAACATCGCGTTTTTCATCCTGCCCTCCTTTTCTCCAGGGTCTCCATAAGCCGTTTCTTACCAGTCTGCGGGTCCGGCAGGATTTCCTCCACAAAACGGACATAGAACTTCACCTGATCCAGATGCTTCTCTCTGAGGATTTCCTTCATAAGCCTCATGATTTCCTGCCGGATCCAGTCCTGTCTGCCTTCTTCGGGTACTTCTGCCAATATCTCAAAGGAATTCTCTCCGAATTTCCGGAACTGATAGTCCAGAAGTCCCTCAATACAAAAGCCCTCCACGGCCAGTGGATGGAGAAATTCTCTGCCTCCCTGCTGGTCCTCAAACCACATCAGATCCTCGTTTCTCCCCAGAAGGCTTTCTGCCCTGGAAAATGGATATCTCTCCTGTCCTGAATCTGATTTCAGCTGCAGCTGATCGGAAATCCGGTAGCGGATCAGCGGTTGTACAAAGTTATAGAGAGATGTGAGATAGATGCATCCATCTTCCACTTCGATATAATTCAGATCGTCAAACAGAAACATTCCCTCCTGGCTGCGCAGCTCAACTCCCAGCGCCAGTGATTCACTGGCCCCGTAAACATTGACCACTTCAGTATCAAAAACAGTCTCCAGATAATGGCGCAGTCCGGTTCCCAGCGGCTCCCCGCAGCAGATCACCCGGCCTAGATCCATTTTGATCTCGCCTTTTTCCTTCAACTCGCCAAGGATTTTTACCGCAGATGGATATCCGATCACTATATTTGGCTGAAACTGGTTGATTTTCTCACTCCATTCACTCATCGGTTCCTTAATATCAAGAAACAGCTGATCTGCGCCCACTCCGCTGATTCCGTCTCCTGCCGCCATGGCACCACCGTAGCGTCCGTCTGTAGCGGCAATATAGACGATTCTTGGCCCCCGAAGCAGCAGTTTTATAATCTGGGGCATGGTCATATCCCACAGAGCCGCCCTGATGATCCCAAGCAGCATCTGGCTCCAGGCCTTCTCATCGTATACGAAATATCCTGGTTTCCCTGTACTTCCCGAAGAATGCACTACGTGAAATCGATCCTTATATTTGTTCTTTCCGGCCGGGGCTTCCTGATCGAATCTTTGAAGTTCCTCTGCTGACAGTTCAGGATTCGTGACCAGTTCATCAAAATTTTCCATAAAAGCCGCTTTATCCATAGCAGGAAAAGCAGACAGCGGCATTCTTCCGAAATTTTCTTTTGTTATGCCTGCCGCTTTAAATGTCCTGCGGTAATACTCGGAATGTTCTAATGCATAACCAAGCATGGTCCTTAACTTCTTTTCCTGCAATTTACCAAGTTCCTTTTTTGATTTTTTCGTATTTCTCTTCAGCATGTATAAGTTCCACAATAAACGGATGTATTTCATTGCAAAGTCTCCTTTCCTCATTTCATTCGTTATTTCACATAAATCCGATAGCTGTTATCATAATCTTCCCTGTGATAATAGCGGACCTCTTTGCTTTTTTGATTAAATACAATGCTCCATTCCGTAGATTCAAATTCCCCGAAATTCTTTTTGCTCACGCTTTCCAGAGCATCCCGGACATGTTCCATATCCATGGCCGGAGTTTTAGAAAGCTGTTTTGTCAGAATATCATACCGTGTGTGGGACTGCTCTGTGCCGATCCCTTTTTTCTCTCCTTCTGCCAGGTAAAAATTTGTAACCACAGGAGTATCTGTCACTGTCATCTGAGCGTTGACATATTCTGCTGCAACACTTCGCCCGGAGGAATCCGCTATTGCAAAGTGGATCATCATCCCTTTTGATGCATGAAGATCATATTGATCAAGAAGTTCCAAAGCCTCTTTCACGTCAGCCGCCTTGTTCAGCAGCAGACGGACCGCAGTCGTTGTAGTGATGTCCGGTTTCTCCGTATTTTGCTCAATGCTGTCTGAATCCTGTATCATATTCACTGACACACAAAGCCCTTTTTCATTCATCCCATCCAGGGGTGCATAGAGAGCCGCCATGGCCTGTATCCTGGAAGGCAGCCTGGAAACAGAAAAACCTGATCCTGCATTGATAAAGTCCATATTGACTGTAGATACAGAAGCGTATCCGGTGTCAGGTTTTGAGACCGTGATCATGGCCTCACAGCTTTCCCAGTCAAAGTTTCTTCCAAACAGTGCCTCATTTTTTGGACTCTTTACAGATATAGTGCTACATCCATATACGTTTTTCCTGAAACCCAGTCCTGTGGGTCCGATGCCCAGATGCCCGGTTATAAATTTAATCACCTCTGAGTCTGAGGATGCACCTCCCTGTCTCAGGTAATCCTCAAACCCGTAGTCACCATCATACCTGACAGCCGACAGACCCTTTTCCAGCTTCACAATCTTATGCCCCGGGTCGACCTCCTTCGTGCTTCCTCCCTTCGTATTTCTTACCTGTTTGATGCTGTCATCTTTTTCTGTACGGCCGCATTTTGTAATGACCAGTACTGCTGCAGCCAATAGAGCTGCCAATAAAATCATGACTGTTGTTTTTGTTTTTTTCAATTCTGCCATTCTCCTATCCTGATTCCACTTTTATAGTTTCTTCTTTCCTGCCCCACCCTTTGGTAAAATTATATCTATCTGGCGCTTCGATATCAAATACCTATAGAAAATACATAATCATGCTTCTTAAGCATTGTTTAGAAAAGTAGAAGTAGAAGTCATGAAATCGCCGCTGCGGCCCCATGACTTCTACTTCTACAAATTGTAACTGCAACACCTGATGTTACGTTTCGTTTTTTAATTGACTCTATTCAGTGACAGATCTTCCAAACATCTTAAATTCCTCCAGATGATCCTCAGCCTTATAATTCTCTTCATTCACTGTCATCACTCCAAGATCTTCTGTCTTATAGTACTCCACGACAGAAAGCTGGTATTGCCGTACTGCCGGTCCGTACACATCCGGGGACCCAGAGCTTAAAAGCAAGGCTGTTTTTCGTACCTTCTTCGGAACCTTCAGCGCATAAGTCCGGTGGAGTGCCGCCTGAAGCTGGGCCGAAAATGAATAGTAGTAGATTGGAGATGCCAATACAAGCATTTCTGCATGTTCAAGAGCTTTGTAGACTTCTTTCTCGTCATCCTTCTGGATACACTGACCATTTCCTTTTGTATGGCAGTATTCACAGCCCAGACATCCTGCAATTTTTTTTCTTCCCACCTTTATTATCTCAACAGAATGACCTGCTTCCTCTGCTCCCTCCGCAAATGCTTCTACGATGGCTGATGTGCTTCCATTTGGCCGCGGACTGCCGTTTAAGATTAAAATTTTCATGTTTCCCTCCTTAATGAAATGCCTGTTTCCACAGCTTTTCCCTCTTTCCCGGAACAAGAAACCTTATCATATAAAGCACCGCCTTGGTTATATTGTCTGCGATCATACAATACCATACGGCACCAAGACCCAGCTGCCAGACCTTTACGCATAAAAGGCTCAGCAGGATCCGTATTCCCCACATACTTCCGGTTTCCACAAAAAAAGCATACCCGGTCTTTCCAAGGCCATTGTAAATCCCCTGCATGATGATCATAAGACCGAAAAAGGGTTCTGACACTGCAACGATCCTGAGCATCTGTGCTCCAAGCGACACCACCTGTGGACTGGGGGTAAAGATCCCCATCAGTGCATCTGACACAAAATACAGAACTGCCCCGGCGGCACACATGAGAATCATAGTCAGGCACACAGCCTGTTTCCACAACACGTCAAACTTCTCCCTGCTGCGTTCTCCTATGGAGTATCCTACCATTGCAGACACCGCAGTACTCATACCGTATCCTGGAATATAAAAAATAGTCTCCGCCGTCACCGCTATAGAATGCGCCGCAAATACAGAAGTACCCATACCGGATACCAGCCCCGTAAACATAATCTGTCCCAGGCAGGATGCAGTGTTTGTCATCATGACAGGAATGCTGATCCTAAAACATCTTCTTAAGACAGCCATATCCGGGATCCGCTTTTCTTTCCTCCAGGAAAATACAGACTTTTTCTTGAATATATAAAACATGCTGATTCCGCCGAATGTATAGGAAACTGCAGACGCTGCCGCCGCCCCCAATACCCCCAGTCCCTCTGTGTATATCAACCAGTAGTTTAAGACAATATTGATCCCGTTGACAAACACATTGACCACCATCGGGGTCTTTGTGTCACCTGATGCACGGACAGCCGCTCCAAAGATCACACTTCCTGCCCGGAAGATCATGGGAATGCTGGTGATGGTAAAATAAAGGGCCGCATCCTCCCGCACTCCGGGTGCTGCTCCCATCCAGACAGGAATATAGGGACTTAACAGAACTGCCCCTGTACCTTCTATGGCTCCAAGGATCAAAACCAGCCAGACAGTGAGCACTGCCAGCTTTCCTGTTAATTTTTTATTTTTTTCACCTACTGCCCTGGCAGTCATTGCAAGGATTCCCACACCAAAGGCTGACATCAGACTGTGAATCAGCCAGTTAATTGTGGTTGTGACACTGACTGCTGCGGTTGCCTGTTCTCCCAAATGTCCAACCATAGCTGTATCCACATACTGGACGACTGTTTCCAACACCTGTTCTATGATGGTGGGAATGGACAGGTGAATCATTGTACGCAAAACGGATATCCTCTGCTTGTTCTGCCCGGTTCTCACAGTACGGTCCTTACAAATATTGCCGTGCCAAACAATACCAGGACAGCACCGAAGCACCGATGGACTTTTTGAATCATTTGTTCTCCTATCTTAGCTTTTAACCTGACTACCCCTGCGGCGAGCATCCCCCACCAAAAAAAGGTTCCCATGAATACTCCCGCTGCCAGCTGAATTCCCCTTGCCGCCTCTACCTTGCCTGAAATTCCGAAATATGAAAATACAAACAGAAATGACAAGATAGAGGCCGGATTGGTGATGGCCACCGCAAAAGAGGAAAGAAACATGGCAGCACCTGCTTTTTCGTCTGCCCTTACACTGCCTGTCTCTGCTTTTTTCCTGATGATTCCAACTCCCATAAAAAGGATTAAGATGCCTCCCAAAATATGGATCACCTCTTGGTTTTGAAGCAGACAATCAGACAGAAAAGACAGCCCAAAAACCCCTATACAGGCATAAATACAGTCTGCCACTGATGAACCCATGCCGGACAGAATCCCGGCTCCCGGCCCAAACTTCAGAATCCGCTGAACGGTCAGGGCACCAACAGCACCCACGGGCATTCCAAACAGAAGCCCGACAGCCAATCCTTTCAAGAAAAAATTTTCCCACATATTGACTCCTTCCTTTTCATCATTCTTCCATAACTACTTTCTCTGTCAGACTAGTCTCTATACTTGACAGGCATAAATTGACTTACTATACTCAGACTATACATGAAACAAATTGGGAGGTAACTATTATGGAATTACGTGTACTGCGGTATTTTCTCGCTGTTGCCAGAGAGCAGAGCATTTCCGGCGCCGCTGAGTCTCTTCATATCACACAGCCGACTCTGTCCAGACAGCTGATGGAGCTGGAAGAAGAACTTGGCAAACGGCTTTTCATCCGGGGCAGCCGGAAGATCACCCTGACGGAAGACGGGATTCTTTTCCGCAAAAGAGCTACTGAAATCCTTGACCTTGTAGAGAAAACAGAGGCCGAACTTCACGCCCCTGATGACATCATCACCGGGGACATCTACATCGGAGGTGGTGAGACAGATGCCATGCGCCTGATTGCCCGGATCGCATCCGACCTGCGAAAAAAACCCCCTGGGATCCGTTATCACCTGTACAGCGGCAATGGGGACAATGTCACGGAGCGTCTGGACAAAGGACTCCTGGATTTTGGAGTGCTTATTGAATACGGTGACTTAAAAAAATATAATCACATCCATCTCCCTGTTGAAGACACCTGGGGGCTTCTCATGCCAAAAGACTGTCCTTTGGCCAAAAATGATGTCATCACTCCTGAGGATTTATCAGACGTTCCTCTGATCACCTCCAGCCAGTCCATCGGAAATGATTTTTTAGCCTGGCTGGGAAAAGAGATTAATACTCTGAACATTGTCAGTACCTACAATCTGATCTACAACGCTTCTCTCATGGTGGACGAGGGATTTGGTTATGCTCTCTGCCTGGATAAACTGCTCAACACCTCCGGTGACAGCCGTCTGTGCTTCCGCCCCCTTTCTCCAAGATATGAGGCTAAATTAGACCTTGTATGGAAAAAATATCAGGTATTCTCAAAGGCCGCTGAAAAATTTCTGGAACTGGCTAAGAAAGAATTTTCAGCGGGAAAGCTCTAAATCTCACAGTCCGGCATCTGCCAGCCTCCTTTGTCCAAGTACCCTGAACATGATGGCTGCGAATGCCAGCAGAAGGAATAAAATCCCTCCAATCATCAGATAAGGAGTCCCCATGCCGGACAAGAAAAATCCGCAGACTGTCGTAGCCGCTGTGGTACCGAGATTGGTGGCTGCCAGAAACAGACCATTGGCAAAATCCGGCGCTTTTGGCGCTGCTGTTGTCATCCAATACTGATTAATATGCCGCCGCCCCTGCAAGAACACCCCACACAAAGGTCAGCACAGCCATAATAAAACTTAAATACCCCAGGAAAAATAACACTATATAGACCGCTGCCAAAAGAAACGGAAATGTGGTGATGAATCCCATGGGCCTGCTGCTGAGCAGCCGGCCTGCAAGAATATTTCCTATGATGTTTGACAATCCATACACCAGCAGCAGAATACTGATCCACTCAGCAGAAAGTCCTGTCACTTTTTCCATATATTCAGAAAGGTAACTGTACACACCAAACACAGAACCGTTTAACAGCACAACCCCCGCGATGGAAATCCAAACTGAAGGCTCTTTTAAAACCTTTACCTGCGAACCATAGGACATTTTCTCTTTTACCGGAAGATCCGGCACAAAGAATATCGTGGCCAGCAAAACAAACCCATTGACCGCAGCAAAAAATAACATGCCGATCCGCAGGGAGGTCAGTCCTGTAATATAGCTGACCACAGGTACTCCTAACACCATGCCTGCTGATACTCCCATCATGACTTTAGCAAC
>OAWB01001219.1_pt1 | contig 9983 bp, 14 predicted proteins | sample 1550621 | NCBI WGS metagenome assembly OAWB01 (sample SAMEA2580107, study PRJEB22360) | human gut metagenome | biome: human gut; feature: human-associated habitat; material: faeces | place: Denmark | collected 2008/2010
TGCCGGAACCCTCATGGCAAATTTAAACGCCTCCTTCTCCGGCAGTCTCCGAGGCAGTCGCATCACAAGATGCCCGTCTGGTGCTATCTGAAGTGCCATCGTCTTCCTGGACGAACGGATTATCTCAAATGGTATGCTGATAAATTCTCCCGTAGGCTCATCCCCACATGGATGAGGGTTCCAGGGGTTCAAAACCTGCAAATACGGCATAGAATTTTCCATCCCTTTCTTCAACCGTCTGTGCCGCATCTTCCAGCACCGTTTCAAGCTTTGCCTCAAATTTCTTTACAGGGGCGTCCAGTGCCGTACAGCGGACCAGTTCCACGCAGACATTCCCGGCCGCTCCGTCCGTCAGCATATCAGACAGGGCATCCAGATTTTTTCCATAATAGTCGGGAAACGCCAGTTTTTCCATCAGATAATTATGCACGGCCTCCTCGCTCTCCATCTCGTTCATATCCAGAAGCAAAAGTTTCATTCTTTATCTCCTCCTGTCTTATATCAATCGTCTTTCTTATCATAATCTGTTATCATTATCAGTAAATCTGTTCAAATGTTTTATAATGATCCGCCGTATAGTATATCAGGCCGTCGTTGGAATAAACAAGACGCTCCGCATTCCGGAAGCCTCCTTCAAAGTTGATGTCGCATTCAAACCACTTCCGTCCATCCTTATCCGGCAATATCTCTTCATAATTACCGAAAGGGCTTCCTCCTATACTCTTTCCGGGCGCCACATCCCAAAGATTGCCTTCCCTGCTCACCCAGCCGGCATTTTCCGCCTCTTTCTTGGTGATAAAATTGCCCGGCAGCGTCCCATATATATGGATATAAAGGGCAACATCCTCTTTACTGGTATAACTTCCATCTTTGTCAAGAGCAAGGGCAGAGGTCTCCGCCTGCCCTGCCTGCTCCTGATGTACCGGCATGTCCGCCCGGCTCTCCTGCGTCTGTGCAGGGCCGCAGCCAAACAGTAAAAATATGGCCAGAAAAAATGGGATCAGCCATTTTACAAAAGATCTGACTTTATTCCAGTATTCGATTATCATAATTTCCTCCTTCAGGCACCGGATGCCTGATTTGTGCAGCGTAACTGCAGCTTATATATTATATAAGGCATTGCGGGAAAAGTCAAATATCTGTACAAAAAGAACCGCCCTCAGACGGTTCTTCAGATAGTTTTTATTTAAACAGCGTATAAATCACCAGTGTTAAAAAGAACAGGCAGATGAAGATATCGGTCAGCGAAATTATAACGCCCGCGATCAGAACCTTTACCATTATGCCGCTGTAAACACCTGTAATTAATACGAGCAAAGACAGCAGTAAAAATATAAGCAGCTCAAAGCAGGTCAGCAGATATGAAAACAGAATTGTCTTATAATGCCCCGTTGCTTTTATCTCTTCTGTTAATTTACTTCCTGTAAAGGTTAACAAAATTGAAACCGTTGTTATAATAAAGCCCAACAATGTCGCCCAAACCCCGATTATCACTTGTAATGAAGCAAAAAAAGATTCTGCCGTCACATTAACCGGTATCAGTAACGAAAAAATAATTGATATAACCGCAATGCCACCGCGTCTCACCCTATGTTTTCTTTTACTCATCGTGCATCCTTCTTTCTTTTTATGCACCGCTTACTACATCATTATAGAATTCAATTATTGTCTTGTACATTTCATTTGAATCGATCACCTTATCATTCGTGATAATAAATTCTTTTTTACATACCAGTTTGTCACTCAGAAGATCGACACTGTCTTTGTACAGTCCCTGACTTACGCGGAAAGACTTTATCAATAACAATTTGTTCTAACTCCTTAATATTAACCGGCGGCCGAAATCCTTTTTTATTCCTGGTAATTCTTCTCTTCAAACTTATTTCGTAAGTATCCACCTCATCGATGTCGTCAAAGAATGCGCCCAGCAGTCCCATGCCGTCCCGGAGCACCTTCCTCATGGACGGTGTGTTTTTCACCCCAATCTCAAACAGACTGTAGCCCCTGTTATCAGCAATTCTCTCGAAAACATCTTTTCGCAGTTTTCCCGTGCATGATACGTATGCCACCTTCGAAAATACCCTGGGCAGGTAATCAATTATTGCACTGGGACGCGCTCCATTAAAATTCGTCTCCGCCCCCATGATATTCTTCTCCGGAAAAATGACACAATGAGTTACCTCTGCCACGCTGTAATTATCCTGGAGTTTGGAAAATAATTTTTCCAGCTTCCCGTCCTTCTCCAAATAAGGCCAGGCGTCTTTCCTGCATAGCACTATTTTAAACTTTATTCCTTTCGCCGTATCAATATCCTCAATTTTATTTATTTCTTCCACAAGAATATAGATCTTGTCACCATGAACCGTAGGACATTCTATTTTTCGAAGAGCCGCTTTCAGCGCCGCTTCCTCTTTTAGGCCATCAATTTCCAAATTCGCCTGATAGATATACTTAAAGGTTTCTCTAATTACCGATTCCTGATCTGCATATGGTATGACCTCATTATGTTCCCCATGGGCGTACAATAAAATATCATAATAATAGATTTTTCTTTCAATTTTTCCTGAATCCATACAGAAAATCCCCCATCGACATTTTATTACATTATAACATAAAAACCGGGCCGGTGAGAACTTTTACTGAAATAAGAATTTCCTGCAAAGCTGCTGTAGAATAGAGTCTGTCCTGGGAGACTCCCCAATAAAAAGCAAAAAAATCCCCTGGAGAAACTCTCCAGGGGATTCGTACGTGCGTGAGAAGATTCGAACTCCCGACACCTTGGTCCGTAGCGTACCTTATTATATATGGTGATTTTCGATACAGTGATGTAACCATTGATATTATTAGGTTTTTCGGATTTCACTTTTGTTCTCGTGATGGCTCAAAAGGTCACTTTTTGAAACTTTGTTAGTCAAACGTTAGTCAAATATAAAGGCGGCTGAATCACTCCTAATCGCCTGCATCGTCTATAAATTCAACTATATCTTTTATCTCACATTTCAAAATTCTGCAAAGCTTTTCAGCCGTTAACATGGTAATATTGGCATTGTTTTTCAAGTTATGGATTGTCTTCTTATCAATCCCTTTCTTGATAAGCTGATATGTCGTAATATCCTTTTTCTGCATCGTTTCCCATAACGGCCTATAACTAATCATCTTTACACCCCTCTTGCATTAACTATACTTTGCAACCTGGGGCTTGAATATACTGATTATATTCAGTATAATAAGCCATATTATTTCCATTATTTACCAGCACTATCACTGTACCAAAGTAGTATGATAAAGTTAAAGGGGAGGGGGATTGACATGAAAAAATGGAACCGATTTAAGCTTGATATCCTATACTACTTATCTGCTATCGACCTTGCGTTAACTGGATTTGCATTTACTGTCAGGTATGTTGTAAAGCATCGAAGGATACCTAAAAAAGCACAAAAATATAGCAGGGAGGAAATACGCGAAGAACTGAAAAAGATTGCTAAAGAACAAAAAGAAAAAGAGGCCCCGGTTGAGGGTCCGGGGCCTAGTGAAGAGTAGGATATGGCAAGCCCCTCTTCTATACTAGATAAACGATCGAGGGGCTTGATTGTGACAAAATATTACAAATTTTGCATATTAAATTAATCTACACACCATATCTCCAGACCGCCAAACCCTCCGGCCCGCTCGTGCCAGCATGCCCCTTCCAGAGGCCCTCCCGCCGTGCCATCCAGGTAGTACCAGTCTCCCGGATCCTCCGGCCCGATGACGCTGCTGCCGTTCCAGCGCTGCCAGCCGGTCAGCATGTATCCGTCCTTACCGAAAAGGTACCAGTGATGATTGATAAGCTGCCACTCATTCGTGGCATATCGGCCGTCAGACTTACGGTAACGGTATTTTCCCTGGGTATCGTGTTCCCAGTCTCCAACTGCCTTCTCAGGCCCAGACAACGCCGCCTTAAATGCATCCCAGGTATGTTTCGTGTGATTATAAACATATGGGTTGGGGCATATCTTACCTGTCACGTCGTAATGCCGGATGATATGGTCTGCCGGCACGTTGTACTTGTCCATCAGCTCTCTGGTCAGCTCCACTGCTGCCTCCACTGTCGCGTCCTCAAAGTACCAGTCACGGCTGGTGTCTGCCTGGCTGCCCTTATTGCGCACGCACAACTCTATTCCGATGCTGTTGGCGTTGCGGCACTCCGGATGCTTGTAGGACTTCGCGCCGCAGTGCCAGGCAATGTTCTTATCCTCTACCGACTGCCATATCTCTCCCTCAAAGCCCACAAAGTAGTGGGCGCTGGCCCCGATGTATTTGCTTGCATAATACTCACAATTGGCTTTTGCTCCGCCTGTAGCTCCTACATAATGGATCACGATATACTTGATACGGCTTAACTGACCAGGATTGTAATTATATGGTGTAAGTAATTTATGTATCTGCATAACTTCCTCCAATCAAAAAAGGCCCAGGATGTCCCAGGCCATATGTATAGTTGTTGCGATGTCGCAACTCCGGTATAACCCCACCGGCCGGAAGATGGTCGGATCACCGCCTCTCTACTGATTACTGTCACCCTGTCCATAATCGTTGCTGTCAATCTTGTCCTTTAAGACCGCGATATATTTAAGCAGCCAATCCGGCACAGCAGCGCCCATTCTGCCAGCGTTTTCAACGATAGACAGTAATTCGTTCAGCAAGTACCAAACGGCCACCAGAAGGCCGAAAAACGCCCTCGCTGGTGCCTGCACCCCCAGTTGACCGGATACCCTAGCTATTACATAATCAACTACCATCGCCACGGCGATCACGCACAGATAACCAACTTTTTTGATGATACCTTTGGCCCCTTTTTTGCTGCTCCATCCATACCTTTTGTCGTCCGGATGGTCAATAGCTTCTGTTTTGCTGGCAAGCATGCCCGTGATATAGTCTAAGACCATCATCCCCATTAAAACGCATAATACGGGGTACAGGATTCCCAGCTTGTCACTTAAAAAAGCGCCAGCCGCCGCCAAGGCTCCCTGAATTGCAATTACGTATTCCTTTTTCATTGTCTGTCTCCTTTACTCCGTCGGATTCTCTTTCAGCCATTTTTCAACCTGTGGCCGCCACCACGTCTGTACCTCTTCCAGCGTCATTTCTCCTGCTCTTATTTTTAACCCGTAAAATCTTCCCATTATGACATCCCTCCTGCTTGTTCCGCTAGACTTCCTGCAAGTTTGGCTACATCATTGATGGCCCCGTCCTGTACCTGCTGCCCCTCTTCAACTACTGCCACGCGCTCTGTAAGCCGTTCCACATCCGTTTTAGGACGCAGGCTATAAGTTGTCAGTACCTTACCGTCGGAGGCCACCACGGACGTTTCAGACACCAGCACAAGGTCGGTATAGGTTCCGACTGTCAGCCCGGCGCCGTTTTTAATCTGCACAGCAGCCAGGTTGTCCGGAGTAAGCAGCTCCCAGGTGGCAAGCATCGCCGCACGGTCAGCGGACAGCACCTGTAATGCTCCCAGGCTGGCTCCGGCCTCAAGTTCAATTTCATGTCCATTTTTTAAAATTAGTTTGTCTTTATTCATTTTTTCAACCTTCCTTTCTTTTTGCTGTTACTCGGTTAAATTACTATTTTGAAAGCTAATCATGTCTATCAAACAAGATATCCCCATACCACATATTATTTTTCTTGCTTTGAAGTGATAAACGATAATTTGCATCCCCTGGGGTACCGATAATGCTAATTTTCAGCCCATTATTAAACCATGCGGCATCAGCAGTTTTTATCATCTCGCCATTTAACCGATTATATTTTTCCAGTAGGTCAGTTAACCGCTGGTCAATAATCGGCCCAAGTGCCGCACTTAATACCATTGATGCGTCCGTGGAGAGAAGATTATTAACAATCTTCGTCGCATCAATCTTTCCATCAACAAGTTCTTTTAAAGTTTTCGCCGCTGCTGCGTCAAACGCTTTTATCCCCGCAACCGTCTGCGTGTATCCATTTATCAAGTCGGCTTTTGTTAATGCGGTGCTTCCTATGTCAGGCTGTAATTGTTCGATAAGGGCCGAAAGGTATTCAACATATGTCTGTGCCTGCTCCTTGATTTTTTCAAGTTCCGTTATGTACGGCCCCGCCGGTATTTTTCTGTCATAGGTTGGATTGTATCTTGCCGTGAAAACAAATGCTGCCGTCGAAACTCTCCCGCCGGTATATTTTATCGTTACAGTCGCTACTATTTTCCCAGCCGCTTCCAGTTCGTTCCCTTTGAATGTATATGCGTACATTCCCTTTGTTCCGGTAAGATCACCTGTTACAATATTTCCATCAGCGCGCAGGAATGAAATGCTGGCCCCTGTATCTCCGGTAATGTATTGTTCGTCATCCTTCACCGCAATTGTCAGTTTTGCTTCTCCGTAGTCTCCTTGCGTAAATGCAATATCTGTCTGTATGGCCTGGGGAGACTTTAAATTTAAAATTACATTTTGTGTCACGCCTTATACCACCTTTCCTAAAATTACGTAGGTTCCGCCAATTTTAGCCATTGCAACCTTGTCACCCACCGCTGGTGTATATCCTGAAAGATACTTATATAATTTCTGACTGTTTTTTGTTTCTCCATAAAATTTTACAATCGGGCGGCCGCCTGATAGCGCCGCCACTTCTGCCATGCGTAAAGCTCCTGAATCCCGTCCATAAAACTCTCTTTCTTCCCTGATTTTATCTTTGTTGTTATCAAACATCATATTAGCGTTATCCTTTTTATATTGTGTGTCATGCTCCCGCCTATCGCAAGTTCCATCGACCAGGAGCTTTCAATAAATTTTTCTGCCATCCCCATTTTGTCGTGTCGTACAAAATAACAATCCTTGTACCCATGGTGCGGCATTAATGCAGTTGTCAGCGACATAGAATCATTGATTTGTGATTTTTCCACCGCCACCCTTTTTGTATAATCATCCAACGTGGCCTGATCCGCTATATCATCCACCGCCTCAATATCCACAATTTTTCTTCCGCGCCTTACCGTGCTTAAAATACTGTCCGCAGAATCATTTATATATTCACTCCGCAATGGTTCTGCGTCCGGGTTTTCCACGTATCTGATTATAACGTTTGGTACATTATATAAATCTTGCTTCCTGCTGGCTCCCGGTCTTATGATACTTAGGCCGTCCGTCAGGTACTCGTCCTCTGCCCGGCGTCCGCTCGGTACGATGTAACGTTCCGATACGGCCGTCCCAGTGCGGTCAAAATGTAAGGGATTATAGTTGATTGCATATAATAAATCATTTACCACCGTCAGCTTATCCGTTCCAATTTCAAATTCCAACGCATTCGGCACAGTTAAGTTCCCCCCCTCGATGCTTACTTTTGTCATCCCCGCCGTGGCGATAATTCTCCGAACTTCCTGATCATATTTTGCTCCCTGTGGTATATATAGTCGGTCAGTAAGCTTGTCTTCTTTTAAAATCACGCTTTTGTCATAGCAATCCACATTATATGTTGTATGACCTCCGGACGAAAAAATCTGCGGTGATGTCATGATGTAAACGCCAAGTGGAAATCGAATCCATCCGGCAGGAGATAAAAGTAACATATAGGCGGCCAGTCTTGCATCAACCAGATTTATTCCCTTCACCTCTTCTTCCGCTATCGCAAACGACGCCGTTCCCATAATCTCCGCTCCGGCATCAAACGAAACGTTTCCTTTTATGCTGTGCAATGTCTTGACGTACTTTTCCTGGCTGTTTAGCAGGTCGCATTCAAAAGATATCTGCCTGTTTTCCTTTAGAAGTTTTTTGATTTGTTTATCTGTATAACCGTTCTGTGATAAATCATACATTGTCAAACCTCACCTTCTCTTCGTAATCAATTTCAGTCATGGTAATTCCAAAATTGTATCCGCCGAAAAATAACTTCTGTGTCATGGACAGGGAACCAGCCGAACAGAACATTCTATATTCTCTGTTCCTTACGCAAAATGTCTTCCCCATGCTGACCAGACTTTCCAGATATCTCGCATCTGCGGCGTATAAAAATCCAGATAAATTGATTGTTCTTGTGATTAAATCTCCTATTTCCATCACTGGATAATTTCGTCCAGTGTAAGTGTTCAGGCTTTTTTCGCGCTCCGCACCAAGGCCCAGCTCCATTTCTTCATCTTCTGACAGTATTATCCTAATCCGTTTTTTAAGATTGTCGACCGGGGCAATGTAAGTTCCCTTGTATGATATGTATGTTTCCACAATGTCGCTATCTGTATAGGATTGTGTGTAGGCCCTGACAAAATACCGATATCTTTTTCCGGATCGCATTGTAAAATCCTCATATCTTTTTTCTATCGTCTGTACGATTGGAATAAATTCCCCTCCGTCTTCGGAACGGTATATAAAGTACGTCGTTGCATTTCCGGAATATTCAAGTACTGCGTAATCCCCTTGATTGTATGCTTTTAACGTTGGCTTGTTCGGTTTTGTTCCCGAAATAGTAAATGTTCTTGATATCCAGTCACTCCACATGTCGTAAAGATTTGATATCCTTAGTAATGCAGCATACATCCCGTCTGGCAGTATTATATCAGGGACGTAAACATCATCAATCCCTCCGGCAATTCTTCCGCTGTCGTATATAACAACTGCGTTTTTTGTTATCTGTATTTGTGCGGCAACTTCCTCTGCTTTGGCTGCCTCCCATCTAATTTCTGTTATTGCGTTGTTTTTTGCACTGCTTATTTCCGGGGTTGGAGGTTTCCCTACCACAAAAAATTGGGCGGTCGAAAACTCCGAGCTTAGTCCTTTTGCGTTATAGGTCTTTACCCTCCATTCTACAACACCATTTGCAAAGCTTGACGCATCCATTGTGTGGTGTTTATTGGACGATGTTACCGTCCTTGAGTTCCACAGTGTATCAGATTGCATTTTCCATCCAAATTCATATTTTGCTTGTCCAGTCGATGTCCCGGCATTATATTCCCATTCAAATGTGACAGTTCCTGAGTTTTCTAAAATATCTCCAATCGGGTACTTTAATGTCGGAGGGAGCGGGGTTGAATCTGTATAGTTTATTACGATTTGTGGCGAATTTCCCCCTTCGATCGTGGAAAATAACACTCTGCGATCTCCTCCGCTGGAATTGATTGACAGAGTGAAATTGTTTTTCCCCAAATTTCCTGTTATTAAATTTGCAATATCGAACTCGATCCAGGCGTTATACGAAGAAGACTCTGCCAGAAAAACAAAATTTCCTCCTGATTCCAACACTGCTTGATTGGCATACTGGGCGAAATCTTCGTAAAGCAGCCCGTCTGGCAGTCTAAATGATATGTCGTAAAGTTTTGCAAATATTTTTTTATTTGCATCGCTTTCCTTGCAGTATAATCTCAGTTTTGCTGACGATATTGATATATCGGTTAATGCAGGAATATTGAACTGGGTAATTCCAAACGAATTATTCCCGGATACCATCATTTCCCCGCTGCCTGCGTAAGGACCTGAAAATTTATTGACATATGTATCATATACTGCATTTATAGTTGCTGTTCCCATTAGATTCTCGCCACCCCCGTTCGATATGCCATCTGCTCCCGTTCCGCCATTTCGACAAGCCTGTTAAATTCCTTTACATTGTCTGACTGAATGTTGAAAATATAAGTATTTCCCGAACCTTTCATCCTTGACGAATCTCGATTGCTATATATCCTGCTGCCACGCGGCAATTCTACAAGCTCTGGTCCTTCTTCGCCTACCCAAGTTTCACCGCCACCGTAATACTCTGTTCCTCTGGCATTATATTTCGGTTTCGATTGTCCGCTCTTTTGGGCCGCATTTACTATTTCGTTTCCGACCGTTTTGACTTCGCTCATTGACTCTTTTATGGCCGACGCCCCTCCAACGACCAAGGCAATAGCCGCTGCAATTGCAAGCAATACTATTAATAGCGGGGCCAATCCCGCCGTTGCTGATGCTCCCCCAGCTCCAAGCGTTGCAGATGCGGCAGCGGCT
>OAWB01001229.1_pt1 | contig 9896 bp, 3 predicted proteins | sample 1550621 | NCBI WGS metagenome assembly OAWB01 (sample SAMEA2580107, study PRJEB22360) | human gut metagenome | biome: human gut; feature: human-associated habitat; material: faeces | place: Denmark | collected 2008/2010
TGAAACACATCGTGGTACGATGAATTCAGCTCCGAAGATTACTTTTTCCGGTTATTGGGGGGTGAGTGCCATGCCGAAGCGTCTGGAAGTTTGTAATTCAGCTGAGTTTATTAAAGTACGTAAGATGGCATTAATAAATGCAGGTACGGATGAAAGCCGCTGGCCTAAATATATCAGCGAGTACGAGAGAGACCCGAGTCAGTTTGCTGATACTGATTGGCAGAAAGAGTATTATCAACGTGGTTTTACACAAAAATATAACATTGGTTATACGGCAGGTAGTGCTAATTCCAATGTGTCTCTTTCTGCTTTCTATAGTAAGACGGACGGTGTGACTATTGCTACCGGAGATGAAAAGTTCGGTTTCCGTTTAAACTCTGATGTTACCCGTGGTAAGTTTAAAATGGGTGAATCTGTAAGCTATAGCCGTTGGTCGGCCGATTTGGAATCCAATTCGGGTTTCTCTTCCATTTATCAGGTGACGAATATGGAGCCGTTAGCGTTCCTTTATGATGAGAACAACGATGGTGGTTATGGTGGTGCCATCTCTGGTATGGGTATGTCTGATGCCGGTAATCAGGTTGCTTTTAATAAATTGATTGATAATACAAGCTCTACCGATTATATCGCAGCTTCCGGCTATTTGCAGTACGAGCCGATTAAAGGGCTTATCGTGAAATTCAATGCCAGCCGTAATATGTACTTTAGCAAATCTCGTCTTTTTACACCTACCTATGAGATTGGGGCGGCCAAACGAAACACGATGGCTAGTTTATCTGAATCACGTTCGCAGACAACCAACGATTTGTTGGAATTGACAGCTAATTATGACAAGACCATTGCTGAAATACACAATCTTTCTCTTTTATTGGGACTTTCTCAGGAAGAAAATAAGTATGAAGACCTTAGTGCTTCCGGTTCTGATTTTGAGAATAACAGTATGAGCTTGATGGGACATGCTAAAAGTAACTATTCTGTAGGTGGTACCAAGACCCGCAGTGCCCTCCGTTCTCTCTTTGGCCGTGTGAACTACAACTACATGATGCGTTATATGATTATGGCTTCTTTCCGTTATGATGGCTCTTCACGTTTTGCTAAAGGTAACAAGTGGGGGTTCTTCCCTTCTGTATCATTGGGTTGGAACATTGCTAATGAACCATTTTGGGAAAATTTGAAAGAAACTGTTTCCATGTTTAAACTCCGTTTGAGCTACGGTGCTTTGGGTAATCAGAACATAGGTCTTTATCGATATATTCCTACTTTGAGCTACAATACCCATGCATTGAACTATCCTTTTGATGGTCGTGAAACTTCCATGGGATATGCCATTACAGCTTTTCCATCCAGTAACATCAAGTGGGAAACGACGGTGTATAAGAATATCGGTGTAGACATTAGTTTATGGAACAATAAACTGGAGCTTTCTGCGGAAGCTTATATTAAGAACACCAGGGATATGCTTTCTAGCCGTAACATCAGTTTAGCTACCGGCTATAATTCTTCTATCTTGGTGAACGATGGTAAGTTGCGCACAACCGGTTTTGAAATGCAAGCCATTTATCATGGCAAAGCCGGAGGATTGAAGTATGATTTGGATTTGAATTTATCTCATTATAAAAGTGTGTTGAAATCTATGGCCAATCCTGACTATCTCTATGAATACGGTGCTTTGCGTACTTATGTAGGTGGTGAAATCGGTGAATTCTGGGTATATCAAACTGCCGGAATCTTCCAAAATCAAGCAGAAGTGGACGAATGGAACACAGCTCATGGCTATAAGGATCAAAACGGCAACTGGCAGCCTCTGCAGCCTGTGGCTAAGCCGGGTGATATCCGTTTCATAGATCAGAATGGAGATGGTATGCTTGATACAAACGACCGCGTGAAAGTGGGTAGTGGTACACCGAAGGTGTCATTGGGATTCAACATTAACTTGACTTATAAAGACTTTGACTTGGTAGCCAATTTCTACGGTGACTTTGGTGCTAAGCGTTATAACTATACTAAATATCAGTTGGAGCGTATGGACCATGTGTTCAACTATGGTAAGAATGCCTTGAATGCTTGGACACCTGAAAATCCTGATACTGATATTCCACGTGCCGTGTCTGGTGACCCTAATAAGAACTCTCGTACTTCCACCCGTTTTGTGGAGAATGGTGACTATCTGCGTCTGAATAACTTGCAGATAGGTTATAATCTGCCGGTTAAATATTGTAAGAAAATGGGCTTGAGTAACCTGCGTATTTATGTAGGCGCTACCCGTTTGTTCACTATTACCAACTACAAAGGATATGATCCTTCAACCGGTTCTTCAGTTGGACAGATGGGATATGACTATGCAGCCATTCCTTTGAGTCGTGACTTTATGATGGGTCTTAAATTCGGTTTCTAATTAAATTTAATACGAAGATTATGAAATTCAAAAACATATTATTATATGCAGCTCTTCTGAGCGGAATGTCTTTTTCCTCTTGCACAGATTTCTTGGATGAAGACTCTAATCCCAATGCTTTATCACCTGGTATTTTCTGGAAAAGTGAAGGGGATATTATGAAAGGATTGACTAGTGTATACGGAGCGTTGCAGCCGAATGCATCTTGGGCGATACCATTTGAACGCTACATAGTAATAGACGGATACAGAAGTGATGAGATTACCCACAGAGATGATGTGACGAGTTGGATGAATATTTCATCATTCAATGTGGAACCCACTAACTCCGTAGTCAAGACGGAGTGGACTAATTTGTATAAAGGTATTAATTATGCCAATCAATGTTTGACCAACATTCCCACTGTACCTGGTGACTCGGAATCACTCAATGCCTTGAAGAAGCAGTCCATAGCCGAAGCCCGTTTTTTGCGTGCTTACTTTTATTATCGTTTGTATGTGAATTTTGGCGAGAGAGTTCCTATTTATAAGGAGGCATTGGCAGGGACGGGTGAAGAGTTTTTTCCTCCCCCAGCCCATACCGTCAAAGCCAATCCGGGAGAACTGGTAAGTCTGATTGAGACCGAACTGAAAGAAGTACAGAGCGACCTTCCCGAAAGTTATGAGGAAAGTGAAAAAGGACGTGTCACGCGTTATACGGCAGCGGCTCTTTTGGGTAAGTTCTATATGTTCCGCAAAGAATTGAGTAAAGCCGAAGTTGAATTCAAGAAGATCATTGATAAAGAAGGAAGTCTTTTTGGCTTGATGGAGAATTGGGCTGATAATTTTGACGGTATGCACAAGAACAATAAAGAGTCTCTTTTTGAGATTCAGTTTACCGGAGACCGTTCAGGCGGACAGTATGAATATAACTTGTTTACCGTTCATTTGGGACCTATGGCTGGGCTGGATGCATATGAAGAAGCTTATCCTACGGACTGGATGTGTCAGACGTTATTGGCTGATAAGACTATAGACGGTAAGTCTAGCGACCGTGCACTTCATACGCTTATTTTTGACGATCCCGAGTGTCGTCCCTTTTATTATAAGAATGGAAAATCCTTTAAGGATTACCACAAAGAAGGAGAAATCTTCTGGCACAAATATGTTACTTATACCGAGGGTATGAGTGATTATTGGGACTATAGTTTCTTTAATGTTTCCGTTATCCGTTATGCCGATGTATTGTTGCTTTATGCAGAATGTCTAAATGACAAGGGTGAAACAACAGAGGCCATTAACATAATAAATAAGGTTCGTGCACGTGTCAATGTACCGGCATTGCCGCTTACCATGAGTAAAGCCGAAGTCTTGAAACATCTGCAAGACAAAGAACGTCCTTGCGAGCTGGCATTGGAAGGTTCGCGCTGGTATGACTTGGTTCGCTGGGGTATTGTAGAAGAAACGCTGAAAGCTCACAATAAACCGTTTGTTGAGAATTATGTAGATACCAAGCACCAGTTGTTTCCTATTCCTCATAGTGAATTTCTGTTGAATCCCGATTGGGAGCAGAATCCGAACTATAGCAAGTAATCTTGTTTGTATAATTTTGGAAGAACCGTTTATGAAACATTTATTTCCTATATATGGAATGTGTAGCATTCTTTGGCTGGGGGCATGTACCCCGGTCGCTACACAGCCGGAAAAGTCCCTGTTTACGACACAGGAAGATTTTCCCAATTTGTTGAATGTGAAAAATGTACCGGAACAACCTGTAGATGGGGATCTCAATTTGTTCTCTGATCTGGGTGCATGGAGTGGCTATGCATTGCCAGTAAACCAAAGCAGGGCATTTGCGGGTGCCTTCATCGGGCCTATGACGATGCATGGAAGAGGATGGATTGCCCAAACGTTGGCACAGCCTACGTTGGTGGTTAATGGTGAAAAGTACGACTTGGTCCGTAATATGCAGACAGCCAAGTATCTACCTGGAAAGTTGGTACAACATTTTAAAGATGCGCGGTTGGAATTCACTACTGAGTTGTGTTTTGCCACTTCACGCACTGCTTTTGTACGTTCTGTTATTACAAATCTTAGTGACACACCTTTGAATGTGTCGCTGACTTGGAGTGGCGGTGTTTTTGAAGAGAATACTACTGCCACTAAGGTGGATAAGGGCGTTCGGTTCCATTATCCGTTCTACGGTCGCCGTTGGGGAACCAATCGCCAGATTATCACATTGCGTAACGAACCGCCGGTAGACGAGGTGACGGCTACCGTGCTTTTCCATACAGCCGATGAAGTGATGACTGTGGGGAACGACAGTTTGCAAGTTGTTGAGAAGAGTGACTATTTGCTGCAATCCGGCAAAAGTTATACTTCGGAATACAGCCAGACACTGACCTTGAAAGGCGAAGAGGCAGATAAGGAGTATGTTGCAATAAAATCCATACCTTTTGATCAATGTTTTGCCGAGAATGCGCAGCGTTGGAATCAGGGGCTTCAACGGATACTGTCTGCCGACAGTCCTTATATGAAAGAAAACGCTTACAGGAACATTGCTGTGAAAGCATTGATGACGTTGAACTCCAATTGGCGTACTCCTGCCGGTGATATCTTCCATGGTTGTAGTTTCCCTTCCTATACAGGATTCATCGGTGGATGTTGGTCGTGGGATGCTTGGCAAATTGCATCGGGTAATGTGTACTATAATCCCGAAGGGGCCAAGAGTGAAATGCTTTCTTTGTTCGATTATCAGGCAGAGAATGGTATGGTTCCTGATTTTATCGGTTATAATAAGGCACGTAACAATTGGCGCGACTCCAAACCTCCTGTAGCATCATGGGGAGCCATGAATGTCTATAAGGTTACAGGAGACAAAGCGTTCTTGGACGAAATATTTGATAAATTGTATAAGTTCCATCAATGGTGGTATGCTGAGCGTGACCACGATCACAATGGCATTTGCGAATATGGTTCTACTGATGGTACACTGATTGCGGCGGCTTGGGAGAGCGGCATGGATAACGGTGTGCGTTTTGATGACACCCGGATGCTAAAGAATGAGATGGAGAAAGCTTGGTCGATGGATCAGGAGAATATTTGTTTGAATTCCTTCCTTTATGTAGATAAACTGACACTTTCGGAAATGGCTTCTATCTTGGGAAAGCAGGAGCTTTCTGAACAGTTGGCTAAGGAGGCTGAGGTAATCAAGCTGTATGTACAGACTAAAATGTATGACAGCGAGAGTGGTTTCTTTTATGATATTCGTTTGAATGACCGTACACCTGTCAAGGTGATGGGGGCTGAGGGGTGGTTGCCTTTGTGGGCAGGTATTGCTACCCCGGAACAAGCCGAGAGTGTGAAGAACATCATGATGGATGAAAAACATTTCAACTCTTACCTGCCGCTAGGTACTCTTGATGTAAGTCATCCTGCATTGCGTCCTACTTTCGGTTATTGGCGTGGTCCGGTTTGGTTTAACCAGGTATATTTTGGTATAACCGGATTGAAGCGCTACGGATATGTGGAGGAAGCCGACTTGCTGACTCGCAAGTTCATGGCACATGCTCAAGGACTGATGACCGACGGACCGATTCATGAAAACTACAATCCACTGACAGGTGAAGTGTTGAATGCACCCAACTTTGGTTGGTCTTCTGCTTTGATTTTGCGATTGTTGTTGGATCAATGATAGTGGAAGTAAAAATCAGTATGCGGATACTCCGAATTTATTAAAAGATATATTTATGATGAAAATTCGTTCTATATTGACAGGGATTGCCATATCTTTGTCGTTGGCAGGTATGGCACAATCCCAATATGACGGTGCTCCGGTAAACAGGAGCGCTAATGAAACAAGCACAGACAATGTAGAAGTGCGTAGAAACAAATACCCCCGTTCGGATAATGATTGGGAGAATTTTGATGTGCTTCATATCAATCGTCTGCCTTCGGCGGCTAATTTTATGGGATACCCCACTAAAGAATTGGCATTGCAGGGTGATAAATCACAATCTCCTTACTTCCAATCCTTGAACGGAACATGGAAATTTCATTTTGTACCCCGTTCGGATGAACGACCGATGGACTTCTTCCAAAAAGGATATGATGTTTCAGGTTGGGATGATATTAAAGTTCCTTCCAATTGGGAACTTCAAGGGTTCGGCTATCCTTTTTATGTAGGCAGTGGGTATGGTATAAAGAAGAATCCACCATTGATTGCAGTGGAAAACAGCCCGGTTGGCTCTTATAGACGTACTTTTACTATTCCTGCCCATTGGAATAAACGCCAGATTATTCTTTATTTCGGAGGAGTGGCTTCTGCTTTTTATGTGTGGGTGAATGGTGAAAAAGTAGGTTACTCTCAGGATTCCAAAACACCTTCGGAGTTTGATATTACGCCGTATGTAAAACAAGGGGAGAATGAAATAGCCGTACAGGTTTTCAAGTTCAGTGACGGATACTATCTGGAAGATCAGGATTACTGGCGTTTTGCCGGCATACAGCGTGATGTTTATGTGTATGCCCGGTCTGAAACTCATGTGCGCGACTATGAAGTGGTTACCGATCTTGACGGGGAATACAAGAATGCTGACTTTCATCTTTTTGTAGAGTTGGGCAAAGCAGGAGAAGGTAAAATAAAAGGGGCTGAAGTGGAAGTAAGCCTGTTGGACAAAGCAGGCAAAAGTATCTACAATGAGCGTAAGCGTTGGAATGCTGCCGGTCGGGAACTTCATTTTAAAAAGGAAGTGAGAGAACCTTTGTTATGGAGTGCGGAGAAACCAAATCTGTATAGATTGCTGATTGCTTTGCGTGTAAATGGCAAACCGGAACAATACATTTCCCAATACATAGGTTTCCGCAAATCCGAAATCAAACATGCTCAATTGCTGGTAAATGGTAAACCGGTCTATATAAAAGGAGTAAACCGACACGAACACGATCCTTATAACGGTCATGTGGTAGATGAGGCGTCCATGCTGCGTGATATTCAATTGATGAAAGAGAATAATATCAACAGTGTACGAACCTCTCATTATCCCAACGATCCCCGCTGGTATGAATTATGTGATATTTATGGTATGTATGTGGTTGATGAGGCCAATATCGAGAGCCATGGCATGGGATATAAGCCCGATCAATGCCTAGCTAACCAGCCCGAATGGGAGAAAGCTTTCATAGACCGCACGGAACGTATGTTCGAGCGTGACAAAAACCATCCTTGTGTCATTATCTGGTCATTGGGTAATGAAACCGGTGAGGGATGTAACTTCGCGGCTACCTATAAATGGGTACATGCCAATGACCGTTCACAGCGTCCCGTGCATTCGGAAGACGGAATAAAGGGACCTTATACCGATATTTTCTGTCCAATGTATAAAAAGATAGATGTATTGATCAATCATTCTCTCTATCTTCCGACCAAACCGCTGATTCTATGTGAATATGCCCATGCTATGGGCAACAGTGAAGGAAATCTTCAGGATTATTGGGATGTGATAGAGAAATATCCCTCTTTACAGGGCGGACATATCTGGGACTGGGTAGATCAGGGCTTGTATGCAAAGACGCCGGATGGAAAATTCTATTGGGCATACGGAGGTGACCTGGCTCCGAAAGGTACTCCAAGTTCTGCCAATTTCTGTATGAACGGTCTGATTGCCGCCGACCGTACCTTGAAGCCGCATATCCATGAAGTGAAAAAAGTATATCAAAATATAGCATTCTCTTTATTGGATTATCATGAGGGATGGGTAGAGTTACGTAACAAGTTCTTCTTTACGGATTTAAGTGATTTCAATTTTACTTGGAAGCTGGAGGGGAATGGTGAACTTCTGGCTACCGGAACTATTGATAATGTATCCCTGGCTCCTCAGCAGACGGGTAAGTTCAAGACTTCTTTTCCAGCCATACAGGTAAAACCCGGTGTGGAGTATTTCTTGAATTTCTATGCCAGTTTGAAAAATGAGGATGGTCTGCTGAAAGCCGGAACAAAACTGGCTGATGCCCAGGTGAGTCTTCCATTTTATCAGCCGTTTGTTGCTGAGGTTCAGTCTTCATCGGTGGTAGCAGATGATGCGGCTTCGTTGTTGACACTTACAGCCGGTAATCTGAGCGTAGGTTTTGATAAGGAAACCGGTGCCTTGACTTCTTATAAAGAGGGAAGTACGGAGCTGATAAAAGAAGCTTTACGTCCTAATTTCTGGCGTCCTGTGACGGATAATGATATGGGAAATGGCATGAATAAAACCTTGCGTCCGTGGCGTGATGCGGGGCGTCAGGCAAAACTGTTGTCCATGAAACAAAAGGCGTTGGGTAAAGAAGCTTATGAGGTTGTTTCTCATTATAAGTTGCCTGTAGGAGAGTCTGATTTTATCGTTGCCTATCATTTTTCGGGAAAAGGGTATTTGGATGTGAACTGTACTTTCATTCCGGGTAACGATACATTGCCTTTATTGCCTCGGATGGGGGTTAGTATTACACTGAACAAGCAGTTTAGTCAGATGGAATGGCTGGGACGTGGTCCTCATGAGAATTATATAGACCGGAATACTTCTTCTTATGTAGGTCTGTACAAGGGAAGTGTGGCCGATCAGTATTTCCCGTATGACCGTCCGCAGGAAAACGGTAATAAGACTGAAGTCCGTTGGATGAGCCTGACAGATACCGCCGGACAGGGATTGATGGTTGTCGGACAGCCTTATGTCAGCACCAGTGCTTATCTGTTCCCTACAGAAGATTTAGATGAGCCGGGCCTTCGTAAATCGCAGCGTCATTTATCCGATATCCAGTTCAAGGATATGGTGACATGGAACATTGACCTGAAACAGATGGGAGTGGGTGGTGATACCAGTTGGGGGGCTTATCCTCATCAGCCTTATTTGATTCCGGCTGAACGTATGTCGTTCTCCTTCCGTTTCTGTCCTGCAAAGCAGCATGGAGTATCAGGAAACCGGCAATATTTGAATTTTAAGTAACATAGGTTCGTTCAAAAAGAAAGAGGGCTGATAATTATTGTTTACTTATTTGCGGTAGCCCTTTTGTGAATAATTTAAGGTCAGAAGGGGGATGGTTCAGTGAGTGAAGTATCTCTCTTAAAAAAGCAGCTTGGATAGTGAATTCTATCCAAGCTGTCTTTTTATTTTTTATATTTGTCATACCGGTTAATATCCCGGATTCTGATATTCATTAGCGTTATCAATCAACAATAATTCGGCTGTGGGAATGGGGCGCAAATAGTGAATGTTCTTATCGAATTTTGTGATTTGCGGATTAGCTTTTGTGATACGGCTTTCGAAAGCACGGAATCTCTTCAAGGTCATCCAGCGGTTCCATTCACCAATCATTTCGCGTGCATACTCGTCCAGCAAGAAATCCTGGGTAACTTCCGAAGCTGTGATATCCATACTATGGTCATGTCCTTTACAGGCACGGTTCCGAAGTGTGTTCAGTCTTTCGGCAGCACTTTGGTTGTTGCCTAATCTCCAGTCAATTTCGGCTGATATCAGGTAGGTTTCTCC
>OAWB01001230.1_pt1 | contig 9895 bp, 5 predicted proteins | sample 1550621 | NCBI WGS metagenome assembly OAWB01 (sample SAMEA2580107, study PRJEB22360) | human gut metagenome | biome: human gut; feature: human-associated habitat; material: faeces | place: Denmark | collected 2008/2010
GCGATGTGGAAACTGGCAAACGAAAAAAAATATTAAAAAAGAACGTGGCGTTTAAACTGAACGCCACGTTTTTTTATCTAATCTTACATTAACGTATTTATTAAACCCATATAGAAAGGCACATGAACAAACGAATCAAATGGGGCATCATTATATTAATCGGAGCCGGCTTGGCCGGACTAGGCATCTATCAATTTACCCCTCACGAAAATGAAGAACTGACAGCCGCCGACGCGTTGCCTAAAGAAAACAAGCAACGCACATTGAAAGTCAATGCACAAGTCATAAAACCACACTTGCTGACAGATGAAATATTGGTGACCGGACGCCTGGTTCCTGACGAAGAAGTGAGTCTGTCTTTTGAAACCTCCGGAAAGATCACCGATATTTTTTTCACAGAAGGCACATTGGTAAAACGAGGAGAATTACTTGCCAAAGTAAACGACCGGCAGTTACAGGCTCAGTTAAAACGTCTGGAAGCACAAATACCTTTAGCCGAAGACCGTGTGTTCCGCCAAAACGCCCTGTTAAAACGAGATGCGGTCAGTAAAGAAGCATACGAACAGGTAAAAACCGAACTTGCCACCCTTAACGCTGATATCGAAAATATCAAAGCCAACATTGACATGACCGAACTCCGCGCACCATTCGACGGTATCATCGGATTGAGGCAGGTCAGTACGGGAGCATACGCCTCCCCCACCACTGTAGTAGCCAGACTGACCAAAGTGACTCCATTGAAAGTAGAGTTCGCTGTACCGGAACGTTATGCCCGGGAAATAAAAAAAGGGACTAATCTGGAATTCAAAGTAGAAGGAAAACTGGATACCTATCATGCACAGGTTTATGCAACCGAATCCAGTATAGATATGGAAACCCATTCATTGAACATCCGTGCCATCTACCCCAACCGCAACGGCGAACTGCTGGCAGGCAGATATGCAGATATTCAATTAAAACAAAAAGAAATAGAAGATGCGATAGCGATTCCATCCGAAGCGATTGTCCCCGAAATGGGTAAAAATAAAGTATTTGTTTATCGTAGCGGAGTTGCAGACCCTGTAGATGTTATTATAGGACTCCGTACCGAAGCCGAAGTACAGATTGTACGAGGATTGTCTGTGGGTGATACCATCCTGACATCGGGTACACTGCAATTACGTAAGGGAATGCCTGTGGAACTTCAGGCCATTAACTAACAACTAAAAAAATACTTTTATGAATATTTCCGAACTTAGTATCCGTAGGCCTGTGCTTGCCACCGTGCTTACCATCATCATATTACTTTTCGGACTGATCGGTTACAATACATTGGGAGTCCGCGAATATCCTTCGGTAGATAATCCGATCATCTCTGTTACCTGTAGTTACTCGGGTGCCAATGCCGATGTAATCGAGAATCAGATAACCGAGCCTTTGGAACAAAACATCAACGGTATTCCGGGAATCCGTTCTTTGTCCAGTGTCAGCCAACAAGGGCAATGCCGTATCACAGTGGAATTTGAATTATCCGTCGATTTGGAAACTGCCGCCAATGACGTACGTGACAAAGTGTCCCGCGCACAACGTTACCTGCCACGCGACTGTGACCCTCCTACTGTATCCAAGGCTGATGCCGATGCAACGCCTATCCTGATGGTAGCTATCCAAAGTGACAGCCGCTCTCTGTTGGAACTGAGTGAAATAGCAGACTTGACCGTAAAAGAACAACTGCAAACCATTTCGGATGTAAGCAGCGTATCTATTTGGGGAGAAAAACGTTACTCCATGCGCCTATGGCTCGACCCCACCAAGATGGCAGGGTATGGCATTACTCCGGTAGATGTAAAGAACGCGATAACCAATGAAAATATAGAACTCCCCTCGGGCAGCATTGAAGGTAATACCGTAGAATTGACCTTACGCACCATGGGACAAATGCACACCGCTAAAGAATTCAATAACATCCATATTAAAAGAAGTAGGCGGAAGAGTGGTCCGTTTCAGCGATATCGGTTACGCCGAACTAGGTCCGGCAGATATCAAGAGTTACATGAAAATGAACGGAGTGCCGATGGTAGGTGTCGTTGTCATTCCACAACCCGGTGCCAACCATATCGAAATCGCCGATGCCGTATACCAGCGTATGGAGCAGATGAAGAAGGACTTGCCCGACGATGTGAAATACAGCTATGGCTTTGACAACACTAAGTTTATCCGCGCTTCCATTGATGAAGTAAAAAGTACGGTGTATGAAGCGTTCGTACTGGTTATCATCATCATTTTCCTGTTCTTGCGCGACTGGCGCGTGACACTGATTCCCTGCATCGTGATTCCGGTTTCATTGATCGGAGCTTTCTTTGTGATGTACATAGCAGGTTTCTCCATCAATGTGCTGACCATGCTGGCGGTGGTATTGTCCGTAGGTTTGGTAGTGGATGACGCCATCGTTATGACAGAGAATATCTATATCCGCATAGAACGAGGTATGCGTCCGTTCGAAGCAGGAATAGAAGGGGCAAAAGAAATTTTCTTCGCTGTTATCTCCACCACTATCACCTTGGTGGCAGTGTTCCTGCCCATCGTATTTATGGAAGGAACCAGCGGACGTCTGTTCCGTGAGTTCAGTTTCGTTGTGGCAGGTTCGGTCATCATTTCTTCCTTTGCCGCATTAACGTTCACCCCTATGCTGGCAACCAAGCTATTGATAAAACGGGAAAAACAGGGATGGTTCTACCAAAAGACAGAGCCTTTCTTTGAAGGTATGAACCGCATATATGCCCGTTCACTGAACGCTTTTCTTAAAAGACGCATATGGGCAATACCTGTTACAGTGATTATGTTGATAGCCATCGGAGTACTTTGGGTCCAGATACCCGCTGAAATGGCTCCGATGGAAGACCGGTCGCAAATAAGTATCAATACCCGTGCAGCCGAAGGCGCCAGCTATGAATACATCCGTGATTATACGGAAGATATCAACAATCTGGTAGATTCTATTATACCCGATGCCGAATCTGTAACCGCACGTGTTTCCAGTGGCAGTGGAAATATACGTATCACATTGAAAGATATCAAAGATCGTGATTACACCCAGATGGAAGTTGCCGAACGTATCTCACAGGCCATCCGCAACAAGACGAAAGCACGTGCCTTTGTGCAACAACAGTCTTCTTTCGGCGGACGGAGAGGAAGTATGCCCGTACAATATGTACTACAAGCTGTCAGTATAGAAAAACTGGAGAAAGTATTACCGGCTTTTTTAAGCAAAGTATATGACAACCCTACTTTCCAGATGGCGGACGTGGACCTGAAGTTCAGCAGCCCGGAAATGAGAGTGAATATTAACCGTGATAAGGCGGGTACAAGGGGAGCCACCGTGCGTGATATAGCCGAAACACTGCAATACGGTCTCAGCGGACAACGTATGGGCTATTTTTATATGAATGGAAAACAATATGAGATTTTGGGTCAGATAAACCGCCAACAACGTAATACACCGGCCAATATCAAATCTATTTACATACGAAGCGACAAAGGGGAAATGATTCAATTGGACAATCTGGTAGAATTTGTAGAATCCGTAGCTCCTCCTAAATTGTACCACTACAACCGTTTTATTTCCGCTACCGTATCTGCCGGACTGGCAGATGGAAAGACCATCGGACAAGGCTTGGAAGAAATGGATAAAATCGCCGCCCAGACTTTGGACGAAACTTTCCGTACCGCCTTGTCGGGAGACTCCAAAGACTATCGGGAAAGGTCATCCAGCCTGATGTTTGCTTTCATTCTGGCATTGATACTTATCTATCTTATTCTGGCGGCACAGTTCGAAAGTTTCAAGGACCCTTTCATCATCATGCTTACCGTTCCTCTGGCCATTGCAGGAGCACTGATTTTCATGTATGCCGGTGGCATTACCATGAACATATTCAGCCAGATCGGTATTATTATGCTGATTGGTCTGGTAGCAAAGAATGGTATCTTGATTGTGGAATTTGCCAATCAGAAACAAGAATCCGGTGAAAACAAGATGCAGGCCATACGGGATGCCGCTTTGCAACGCTTGCGCCCTATTCTCATGACAAGTGCCTCTACCGTATTAGGCTTGATCCCGCTGGCATTCGCAACAGGAGAAGGCGCCAACCAACGTATCGCCATGGGTACGGCTGTTGTGGGAGGAATGTTAGTATCTACTTTCCTGACCATGTATATCGTACCGGCTATTTATAGTTATATATCTACCAACCGAAACGTTAAAACAGAAACTGTATGAAACGAATCATTATAACTTTATGTATCTGTACTGCATGGGTGGCTTCCACCTATGCGCAATATCCTTATACGCTGAAAAAATGTCTGGAGGAAGGACTTGCAAACAATTATTCCATACGTATCACCCGTAATGAAGAACAGATCAGCCATAACAATGCCACATTAGCAAATGCCGGTTATCTGCCGACTGTTGATTTGTCTGCCGGATATACAGGAACGTTGGACAATACGGATACCAAGAGTAGAAGTACAGGCACTACAGCCAGTGAACGAAACATCTACGACCAAACCTTAAAGGCCGGACTGGATGTAAACTGGACTCTGTTCGACGGATTCAATATCAGCACCACCTACAAAAAACTGAAGGAACTGGAACGCCAGGGAGAAACCAACACGCGTATTACCCTTGAAGACTTCATAGCGGGACTCACTGCCGAATACTATAATTATGTACAACAGGAAATACGTCTGAAGAACTTCCTTTACGCTGTGTCTTTATCCAAAGAACGCCTGCGCATTGTAGAAGAACGATACCATATCGGTAATTTTTCCCGGCTGGATTATCAACAAGCCAAAGTGGACTTCAATGCAGACAGTGCACAATATATGAAACAACAGGAACTGGTGGTTACCTCACGTATCAACCTGAACGAGTTAATGGCCGTACAGGAAGTCAACCGACCGCTACGTGTCAATGACTCCATTATAACAGTGAATGATGCGCTGAATTACGATGAATTATGGGAATCCACCCTCAAGACGAATGCCAACCTGCTGAAAGCTGATCAAAATACAACAATTGCCCAATTGGATTACCGTCAGGTTCTATCCCGTAATTATCCCTATGTGAAATTGAACGCCGGTTATGGCTATACATTCAACAAATATGAAACAAACGCCACCAGCCGGAGAAGCAATTGGGGACTAAACGGAGGAATTACCGTAGGCATTAACCTATGGGATGGTAACCGTCGCCGTGAAAAGCGCAATGCCAGCCTGCAAATACGTAACTCGCAACTGGAAAGAGAACAGCTGGAATTGGGCTTGAAAGCGGATTTAAGCAATCTGTGGCAGGCCTATCGCAATAATTTACGTTTATTAAATTTGGAACGCCAGAATCTGGTTGCCGCCCGTGAAAACCATGAAATAGCCAAAGAACGTTATCTGTTGGGAGATCTCTCCGGTATCGAGATGCGTGAAGCCCAAAAGAGCCTGCTTGATGCGGAAGAACGTATTTTGTCTGCTGAATATAACACCAAAGTCTGTGAAATTTCCCTGCTCCAACTAAGTGGAAGAATAACGAAATATCTCGAATAATCGTTATAGCCTTTACTTATAGCTTGTAATTCAGGGCAGTTATCCGTACCTTTGCACACAATTATCACTAAATATGTTGTAAAAAGATATGGGATTATTTATCAAGAAGCCTTTTGCTGCATTACAAGCCGAAGCCAATGAATCTGGAAACAAGACCCTGAAAAGAGTCTTGGGACCATGGAGCTTGATCGCATTAGGAGTAGGTGTTATCATCGGTGCCGGATTATTCTCCATCACCGGAACAGTAGCCGCAGGATACACAGGGCCTGCCATTACTTTATCTTTCGCCATAGCGGCAATAGGTTGTTGCTTTGCCGGTTTATGTTATGCCGAGTTTGCTTCCATGATACCTGTAGCAGGTAGTGCTTATACATACTCATATGCTACAATGGGCGAACTTATAGCATGGATTATCGGCTGGGATCTAGTATTGGAATATACTGTTGCCGCTACTACCGTCAGTATCAGCTGGAGCAGATATCTCGTTGTTTTTCTGGAAGGAGTGGGGATAAATATCCCCCATGCACTTGCTGCTTGTCCCTGGGACGGAGGTATTGTGAATATACCGGCCGCACTGATTGTAGTGCTGATGAGTATTTTTCTGATTCGTGGAACAGAAGGAAGTTCTATCTTTAACGGCTTCATTGTGTTCCTGAAAGTGGCAGTGATTCTTATTTTCGTTGTATTAGGATGGAAATACATTAATGCAGAGAATTATGTTCCTTATATCCCTGCCAATACTGGTACTTTAGGCGAGTTCGGATTCTCGGGTGTATTGCGTGGAGCAGCGATTGTATTTTTCGCCTTTCTTGGTTTTGATGCCGTAAGTACAGCCGCTCAGGAAACAAAAAATCCGAAACGGGATATGCCCGTCGGCATTCTAGGTTCCCTGCTGATTTGCACCATTCTTTATATGGTGTTTGCTTACGTAATGACGGGAGTTGCCCATTATTCTGACTTTGCAGGACAACAAGGTATCGCACCTGTTGCCGTAGCGATTGACCACATGGGACATGCAGATGCCACAGGAGTAATTCATCCGGATTATCCGTGGTTGAACCGGGCCATCGTACTGGCTATCCTGTTTGGTTACTGCTCGGTTATTATGGTAACTTTGCTAGGACAAAGCCGTGTATTTCTAAGTATGAGCCGCGACGGACTGTTGCCTCCTTTCTTTTCAAAGATTCACGAGAAATACCGGACACCGGCACACAGTAATTTGTTATTCATGGTCATTGTAGGAGGGCTGGCAGCATTTGTTCCGGCACGTGTAGCCGGAGAAATGACCAGTATAGGTACCTTATTCGCCTTCACATTGGTTTGCGCGGCAGTATTGATCGTGCGTAAAAGTATGCCTGACGTACATCGTGCCTTTAAAACTCCTTTTGTTCCCACGGGACCGATTCTGGGCATCCTTACCTGCCTTTGTATGATGTTGTTTCTTCCGGCTGACACTTGGATCCGATTGGTATTATGGATGCTGATAGGTCTGGATGTTTATGCCTGCTATGGAGTAAAACACAGCAAACTGGAACATAACGTAAAACGACGCAAAGGACTCACCATATTGAATATGACAGGAATCGCCCTGTCTGTACTTTCAGTTATTACAGGATTGTGGCATCAACAGACAGTAGGCTGGGAAGAAGACAAGACATTGCTCGCTATTTCGTTCGTCTTTGCGTTCACACATTGCGCATTCTATATGGTACGTATCTGGAAACAGACATCCGAGAAGAAGAAGTAAGCGTTTTCCACACGCTATCTGTTTCCATAACTTTCATTCACCGTAAGGGGGTAAATTCAATCCACCCCCTACCGTGAATAAAGTTATCATAGTTTCATACCCATCGGTTCTGAACCCATAATCAAGCCTTATAACCTATGAAAGTCTTAAGTTATCCATAGTAGAAAGAACATTTAAAAAACTTCTTCAAAAATGTTTTTAGCTACTACCACAGTATTTCCTTCAGGAATTGAGGAATAGAATCCTGTTTCTTTAGTCCATGCTTCTTCCAAGGTATAAAAATCAAGTTCCTCCGGTTGCTTTCCATCCAGGACACAAGCTAAATAATCAAAATAAGCCTTCCATCTCATAAAATAGAAATCTTTCAAAATGCCATTCCATTCTTTATGAGCATAATCACGAAGTCCGCCTTGATCTGCCGCTACACGATTTCCCCATGTAGTAATCTGAACACGTGCATTCCATTCGTATAATGCTTTTTCTTCCTGGGTCTGTCCTGCTGAACGTGCCGCTTCAATCCAAGTTCCAACCTTGAATTCTTTCCGGGTACCCAACAACTGGTCTTGCAATAGAATAAGATGCAGAAAATGCTGTGAAGCCAACTCAAATACTTGCTTGTCTCCTGCCCGAAACGCAGCCGTTACCACTTTTTGCATCAAACGCCCCTTTTCTGCCAATGCCTGCCGGAGCACATCCACCAAATCGAACTCAAAATTATTATTACCCTGATATTTATCAGCCACAGAAACCATCAGTCGGGCAGCCTCTATCACATCCTGCGGATTATAGTATTCTTTCATCTCCGACCAACTGGATACCTGATATACATCCAACCCCGGACGAGCGCAGAATACAGACTCATGCGTTCCCTGTTGTATTTTCTCCTTGGGACTATTATAAATACCGTTACCCAATAAATCCCAAACTTGTTGCAAAGCCTCATCCTCTACCCCATAACGAGCATATACGTATCCTTTCAACCACTCATCACGAGTAAACCGATGTTCACGCCACGGCAATTCCATCACCAGCTCATACATAACCGGATTGTTCTCAATACCTTCCGGAGTCATCCCTACTCCACGCAATGTCCTTCCGGCATGAACATCTGCTTTCGCGTCATAAAAGCCATCAATCAGCGCATCCATTTTACCATGAAGCCCAATGTTACCACCAAAATTCAACAACATGCAGTACACCCACCCATGCTGCCCGTATCCTCCTTTGCGACACCACTCTGACGCCGGGTCTCCCCATTGCGGACGGCATTCGCTATGCAAGTCCAAGACTAACAGGTCTCCTGCTTCCAGATGCTCTATCATCGGAGTACGAGGATTGTCCTGCCATGCCTGAGCCACCCACACAGCATCCGGATTTGTTTTTTTCATGGCTTTCATGATGGCTTTACCGGCTGCATCCAAATTTACTCCTTGAGTACTTCCCCCTTCATGAAACGGATCAATAGCGTAAAAACCAGTTTTTCCATACAGTTTTGTCAGTTCTCTATAATACAAAGCAGAGATTTCTTCAAAGCGTTCATCCTCCGGCTGTAAAAAGGCAGGACGATGATAGCTGCACCAAAATCCGGGATCAGCAACATTCAATCCTAATTTCTCCTTTGCATTATGAGGAACCATGCCACAATATCCCGGCAACACAGGTTCGATGCCATATTCACGCATTCTTTTTACAATCTTCTTCTGAAGTTTTTCCTGACGGGTATACCAACTTTCAGGATTAGGTCCTCCCCACCCTTCCAGATTATTCATCAACCACCAAGCTGTAAAACCCGGTCCGGCTACAAATTCATTAATTTCATCCTTAGTATATCCCAGTTTTAGAAGTACATTTCTCCAAACCGACTCAGTCCCTGTCAATGCCAGGGAAAGATTGATACCGTGAAGCGCCATCCAATCTATCTCCTTTTCCCAACGCTCCCAGTCCCAAAAAGCCATGGAATAAGAGAAAGTACAATAATTCAGATCATAACGATAGGGCAGATCCGTTTCATGCCGTTCCTTTTTAGTCACAGGAGGCAAAACAGCAGGCAGTTTTGCAGTCATTCCATTCCAAGAAAGATGTATGCCTGCATAATATTTCAAATACCAATTCAATCCGGTAGCAATATTTACATAGTCATTACCCCGGATAATTACTTTATCACCTTTCTGATCGAGTTCAAAAAAATCGGTTTCCGATTTCTGACGTTCAATAATAAATTTGGAGGAAGCTCCTTTGTCGATGCGCTCTAATAATCCTGTAACAGGAGAAGAAAATAAGTTGCTTGTCATCCATAACAGCACAAACAACAATCGTAGTTTTTTCATCATATTATTAAGGTAACGGATAACACCAATTAAATAAAAAACAGAACAGCCCCCTCGCCTTTAAAGGGAGGAAGGCTGTATTAGTATTATTACGGAATTATTTAATTATTTACAATTTCCAAGGCAACGCGGCTTCAACTGCTTGAAGAAGTCATTACCTTTATCGTCCACCAAGATGAATGCCGGGAAATCTTCCACTTCAATTTTCCAGATAGCTTCCATACCCAATTCCGGATATTCCACACATTCG
>OAWB01001232.1_pt1 | contig 9890 bp, 14 predicted proteins | sample 1550621 | NCBI WGS metagenome assembly OAWB01 (sample SAMEA2580107, study PRJEB22360) | human gut metagenome | biome: human gut; feature: human-associated habitat; material: faeces | place: Denmark | collected 2008/2010
GTGAAATAAGCTTGTTTTTCATCATCTATAAGAATAGGTAAAGCTTCATAAGCTTGTTTTATTCCTACTATTTCATCCATGACACTTTCAACACTTATCTTGTATTCACTTACTTTAGAATACTGTCCAATTGGATAAAATACATATATTTCAAATAAATCTTTTATTATATTTTTTTCTGTTGTTTGTAGAGGACCTTTTTCAAATATAACTAAAAAAGGTTCTATGCATAATCCTTGATGTTGTCCAATAGAATACACATTAAAACCCTTATTTTTTAAATGTTTATATATTTTTTTAAACATACTTCACCTACTTTAAAATCACATCAAGACCTCTTATAATACTTGGTGCACATTTTTCTATAGTTGGCATTATAATTGGATATGGTCTACTTCCTGGATGATTAACTTTTTTAACAGGATGTGATGCTCCATCCCAAAATAAATAACTTCCAGGTCTTGCTTCTATAACATGTGGACCTGTACCTTTTTCTAAGTATAATCCATAGTCAACTCCATGACTAAGTGCTATCCTTATAGTGTCTCCTTGCCATTCCCAACTACCATGTAGCCTATTTTTAGCATCATGAGTATGGTCTTTCCATGGTCTATCGTTTTTGGCAGTGCTTTCTAATAGTTGAGATGAAGTGTCTGCATAAGCTCCTAGTGCAGCCTTAGTTTTCATTTCTCTACTTACTAAAGCATTAAGCAGCTTGCTAGTATCAAATTTAAATCCATTACTCATACTATCTCACCTTTCCTAACTTTAAATCAAAATAAATATTCATTCTATTTTGATTTCCAAGGTCTTGTATAATAAACTTATTATCATCTAAATACAAAAAATCACCTTGCTTTATCTTTACTGTATCTTCATCACAAACAACCATTAAATACTGCTCTTTATCTTTTATAACAACACCTTTATCCTTTGTTATTTGACTTATAGAGCTACTTCCTTCATGATATAAACCTATCATATTACAAACTATATTTTCTTCATCTGAAGGCTCTCCAAACTCATTTACTCCAACTCTTTTTACTGTAGCTTCTGTTGGCATCTTATTGATAGCTTTGATTATCTTTGGTTTTACCTTTTGAGCTATCATAGACATCTACTTCCATTTGTTTTAAACTTTTTTGCCAGAGTTAACCAATATAGTTTATTTTCTGGCATGCTTAAGCCTCCAGGTAAAGTGATACTATCATTTTCAGCTTTTAATATACATAGTTCATACATAGTTTTATTAAAATCTTGATTGTTTTTATTGTAGTAATAAGTAATTTCATCATCAGAAAAAAAAGGTGATTGTTCTTCTCTAAGTTCTGTTTTTATATTTTTTAAGATTTCTAAATCCATACTATCACCTACTAAAAACTATATTTTATAACTTATGCTTAAATTCAACTATTCTTATTTGCTTAGGCTCATAAACTCTTGTCCAGTTTTCACCTTTTGCTAACTCTAATCTTGAAGGACCTTCTGTTTTAGCTACACTTGCATTAGTAAATTTTATACCTCTTGGATGTAGTATATATGTTTTTCTATTGATTAAATAATCTACTCCAGAACCTTTTTTCTTATCTCTATCTATTTCTGTAGCAACAAACCCTACTGGATTACCATTTCCTAAAGCTATTGCCCCACTACCAAATAGATAAGAAGTATAAACTCCTTCTTTAGATACAGGACAACCATCATCAACTATAACTAATTTATCTTGATAAACTTCAAAATCTGGACCTACATCTGGTCTAATAGTTTCTATTAAATTTTGTTTTTTAAGTGCTGATTTTGTAGCTGAATGCATTGCTATAGCCTTTAACTGACCTTGTGCATCTCCTAATAACTGTTGTGCATCTATAAAAGCTGATGGTGACCATTTTGCTGCATTTCCTGTTCCTGCTGATATATCTAACTTATTTGTTGTCATATTTGCAGCTAAAAATACACCATTTAAAACTGCTATAAGTTCTTTTTGCATATCTCTAGCCCAGAAGCTTCCAACTAAACTAGCTATTGCTGCCATTGGGTCTTTTCCTGCCATAGCTGCTGATAAATCAGTAGCTGCCCACATTTTTGCTCTTCTTAATATAGCTGCTGCATCTTGACTTGAAGTAATTTTATTTGGTGTTAAATCAGCATCTTCTATTATTTGCTCTGATTCTCCACTTAAATCCTCAAAGAAAGGCATATTTACAACTGGTGCAGCTTGAGAAGCTAAAGCATTTAAGCTTGCATCATTTGTAATTATTCCACTTTGATATAGAGATGATAACTCCATGCTTTTGTTTATTACATATGGGTTAAACAATTCTGGTACTATTACATCACTTAATTTTGTTACTGCCATTTAAATCACTCTCTTCCTTATAAATTTATTCCTGCTTGAGCTGCAAATTCTTTAGCTTTATCAGGGTTTTCTTTTAATAATCTTCCTTGTTCTGTTAAATTGAATGTTTCTTTTATAAAAGGATTATTGACTACATTTGATTTTCTTGGGAAATTCCCTGGAGAACCTGTATTACTTGGAGTAGAACTTTCAAACCATTCTTTATATGTTTCTGATATGTCTTTAAATTGTTCATCTAATCCTATAATTTCTCCAGTATCTTTTACTTCCATTTTACTGGTATCAAATTCTTTACATAGGAGCTTCCTATATTTTTCATTTACTCCAGATAGTTTAGAATTTATAGCATAGTCTATAGTCATATTCTTTATTTTAGCTCTACTCGTACTATCAAGTTCATTATATTTATTTTCCCATTCTTTCACTTTTGCCTCTATATCTTCACTGTTTTTACTATTTTTCTTCAAATCTGATATAGTGTCATTTGCACCTTTTATTTGCTCTTCTAAGGCTAATTTTTGTTCTTTCAACTTATTGTATCTTTCATCTATATTTTCTTCCTTAGAAGTGTAGATTTTCTCTTTTTTCATACCCTCAATTATATTTTTTATGTCTGTGTCTTGGTACCCCAATTTTTTTAATAATTCTTCCATAATTCCCTCCTACACTACGCTTTTATACGAGTTTTGCCTCTCTAGTATAGTTTGCTATTTATTTCTTTTACGCCTATATATAGCTAAAAAAGGCAATAAAAAAACACCTACTAATTTTTAATTTCAGTAAGTGCCTTAATCTTCTTTTATTACTCCAATTTCTTTTAATTTCTTTCTAAATTTTGTTCTTATTTGTGCTTGTTCCTCTTCAGTTCGCTCTACTTCCCTAATAGTCTCCCCCCACGGAATGTCTTTCCATCTTGGATGGCTGAAAGGTTCTAAGTACTTGTCATCTTCAAATTTATTACACTATTATAAATATTTACTCTTCCATTACACCTATTTTCTTGAGATGTTCTCTAAACTTCTTTTTGTTCTTAATCCTATCTTCTTCTGAGATTTCTTCATGACCTATCACTTCAAATCCAATTGGTGAATATTGTGTTCTCCATAAAAACATATCATGAGGAGATAATTCTTTATAAGCATCTCCTTTTTCTTCATCAGGTAGCTTTATAAATTCTTCTATTGTTAGCATTTAATACACTTCCTCTAATAAAATATGAATTGTTCCCTTAATTCTTTCAATTTCAATAACTTTAAACATTGAACCTCGTTTATATAATACTTCTTGTTCTTTAGGGTTATATTTACTTACATCTTTTCCTTTTTGTGAATTTAATATATACATCTGCACTTGACCCTCAGAATTATAAGTACTTCCTTTTGTTGTTGAAGTATAGTCATAATTAGTAACTATCTCCCCCAACTTGTACATACTTACGAATCTTTAATTTAAGTAAGTGTCTTTAATCTTCTTTTAATACTCCAATATCTTTTAGATGTTCTCTAAGTATTTTTTTATATTTTTTTCTTTCTTCTTCTGGAATGTCTCTATATCCTATAGTTTCACCCCATGGTACATCTTTCCATCTTGGATGACTAAATGGTTCTGAATACTTATCATCTTCAAATTTATTATCCATTGCGTTCCTCCATTAATATATAATATTTGCCATTCATTTCTTCTAACTCAATTATTTCAAATTTAGAATTTCTTCTATACAAAACTTCTTCTTCTTTTTCATTGTACATACTTATATTTTTACCATTCTTAGAATTGAATATATATATTTCTACTTGACCCTCTGGATTGTAGGTTTTTCCTTTTGTAGTCGAGATAAATTCTGAGTATTGTATAGTTTTTCCAATTTCATGTTCAATTAAAAAAGCTTCTAAACTTTCTTTATTATAAAAATATAATGACCTTGTAACATCCCCTTCATAATTTGGCATTTTATCTAAAACTCTATCTAAGTTATTTATAAACCATTCATCTTCTTCTGTCAATTTAATATTTCTTCTTAATTTCTCATTAATTTTATAGGCATCTCCACCCATATATTTATATAAAGCTAACATTTCATCTTCAGTTGGTTCTTTATTCTTATTAGCTTTTCCTTCTATTCCTGCAAAGTCTAATCCATATTCATCAAACCATTCATCAAGTTTAGAGTTTTCTTCTCCATCTATCCAGCTTCTTAACTCTTTACCTATGTCCTCCATACTCATTGGAATATCATATTCAAAAGTACACTTTCCTAAAGGATGCTCTAATGGTAACTCTTCTGGAATATATGTTTTTCCATTTCTATCTGCACAAACCTTACACATCCTAGGATGATGTGATGACATCCATTTAATCCCTTTAACAAATGGATTCTTCTTACAACTTTCTTTAGCTGTCTTTTGATATGCATGAGTTATATATGTAGATGCCAGTCTATAGGCATTAAAATCTATTTTTTTGTTACTTTTATGGTATACCTTTGACCAATCATAATCTTTCTTAACCTTTGGATTAACATACTTTTCTAAATCTTTTGCTATATCATAACTACCTCTTTTTTCTGCTAATCCTCTACTTACAATGTAGTCTAAATCCTTCTTAGTTTTATCTATATTACTCCAAATTCTATCACTTAATTTAAGTTTGTCTTTGTACATGCTACCAGATATAACTTGCCTTAGTACATCTTCATGAACTTTACTAAACATATCAGTGAATTGTGGCTTTAAATTAACTGAATAGTTATCACATATGTTATTGAAAAAACTTAATTGTTCATCTGTAGTAGTTTTTATTACTTTTGATATTTCACTTTCAATATCTTTTTTTAGCTTCTTTCCTAACCTATCATACTCTTTATTTAAATAAATTATACTTTCTCTTAAATATTGTTCAGTTAATGTGTTAGAGTTAACTCTATTTAATTTTTTTGCATATTCATTAGCTATATCTTTATATAACTTTCTTATCTTTTTAGTAGTTCTATTTGATGATATGTCTCTAGCTCTTTCAGCATTCTTCATAGCCTTATTAAACTTATTAGCCATTATTCATCATCAACTACTTCTTTTGATTCTTTTTCATTAGTTACTTCGTCTGATTCTTCTGTATCTATAGCTTCTGTTTCCTCTTCCAAATTAAAACTTTCTTCTAATATTTGTCTTTCAATTGATATTTGTTGCAGTTCTTCATCTGCTATATCATCATTACTATTATTCCACTTCTTAATGAAAGTCTTCCTAGACATTGCTTGAGCATTTACTTGTTGAATATCAAGTAATTTTTCTGAATCCTCATCTTCTTGTAATGGATATTGATTTTCAACAATTACTTCATAAGAATCTTTGTCTAATATAGGTATTTTTACTATATTATATACTTCTATCATCTCTATCATGGCTTGTATCAACCATTCAAGAGCTGGACCCCATGATTTCATTTTTTCCTCACATCTAGTTATTAATTGCCAATACAAAGCTTTCATTGATTTACCTGATGTCATCATACCTTTAAGGTCCTGATTATTTATAAGAGGTATATTTAGTACTTCATGCATATCTGATTTAATTCTATTAAGAGAGTTTTCTATTCTAGTATCATATCCAAAGTCAGTAGGAATTGTATTAATCTGTGCTTGTTTTTGGTCAGCCGTTTGAGAAGTTTCTACATCCCAATAAGCTCCTGGTTTTATTTTAAAATGCTTACTTGACTCTTCTTCAACATCAACACCATATATGATACGATTCATTCCTTTTTTAAGAGTATCTATATCCTCAGAAGCTAGCTTATTATAAGCCATCTGATTATCAAATATCTCTTCTATGTCACTCTCACCCTTTAAATCACCAAGCAAACCATCATTAAGAATTACATAACAAGGTATTCCACTAAGTTTTAAATCTGTATCACTCACTATTTCTTCTGTACATAACCCATAACCATTATAAATACCTTCACTTAATATACATTTATCATTAACCATTTCATATTTTTGTTTCCAAATTCTCTGTTTATCTTTTTCAACTTCTTGATTTGTTTGATGGAAAAATACGATTTTCTTGAGCTCATCAAATTGGTTATCAAATGGTTCATATATAAACTCTAAACTTGGTACAAACATTATCTTTAAACTCTTACTTTCTTTATCTGCATGTAGCTTTATAGCTATTCTTTTACCAATAAAACAATCTCTAGCCGCTTTAATTAGTTTATCTGAAAACAAATTTTTCTTTAGAATCTTATTAATACACTGGTTTATTTCTTCTGCCTTATCTTTATCTAAATCATTCTCTGGTTTTATTGTAAATATTGGTGTCTTACCAAATAAAAATCTAGCTTCTTCTTTAATCAGCTTTTTAATATAATTTGTTTTCTTCCTTGTTTGTTTATAATCTTGTTCCTCTTCTATCCAATGTTGTCCTGTACCTTCATACTTATCATATAGCCTTATAATTTCACCCATTTCTCTTATTACTTCTTGACCATACAATCCTGTAAGTTCCATCTGAATTATATCTATCAAATCTAACATGTTACACCCCCTATCTACTGTTATATTTTCTTTCTCTTCCATGTGTTTTCATATCTAACTCTAATGCATATCTTGTTGCATCAATTGAATGATTGTCTTTATCTTCTAACTTAGCTCTTACATTTCCATCCTTATCTGTTTGATAATCTATATTTTCAAATTCTCTAGCTATATTTGGAGTTCTGTTTGGGTCTATTACTATTGCTTGTAAATCATCCAGCCAGTTCTCTCCAAATTCGATTGAACCAGGTCCTTTTTTAGCCTTCAATGCTTTTATTCCATATTCTCTAAGCTCTGCAATACTTCTTGGTTCTGCACTGTCACAAATAACACTAAAGTCATCATATCCTTTTGATTTAATCTTAGAAGCTAATTCTCTTATAGACATTTTCACCCCAAATATTTCATCTATAAAATATATAACTCTTTTCTTTTTGTCATAATGCAGTCTTACAAATGCCATAGGGTCTGTTGCATATCCAAAGTCATTACCTTGCCTTATGTTGTCAAACTGGAATATTTCTTCATTTGTGATTGTTTTAAACTCTAAATTAGAAAAAGGGACTACTCCAGAACCAATTGGCTCTCCTAAGTACTCCCATCTATATTTAAACTCATTTCTTATTTTAATTTCATTAGCTTCTTCAATGAAAGCCTTTGATATATGAGGATTATCTAAATAAATACTATGATGAACATATGTATTTTTAGGTAATACATGTATTTCAAATTTCTTATTAACCCATGATTGTTTTCTTTTTGGAGGATTGTATGATAGGAATATTTTATAATTCAATTTGTCTGGTAATTCTCCACGTAACACTGAATTAATTACCATAGATAACTCATCCTCTGTTTTTATTTCTGCAACCTCTTCAAACCATGCAAAAGCTATTGGATACTTAGCTGATTTTATAGATTTTATCTTTTGTGGGTCATCAAGCCCTCTAAATATAAACTTATTTCCTCTTGGAATAAAAATAATTTCCATTGGGGATTTTTTAAACTGAAATAAATGTGTTAAACCAAATATTTCTATAGTTTCTTTCAATTGCTCATATACACTATCCATTATTGTATTACCAACTTTCCTAAAACAAACAGTATTTACTGGATATTTAACCATAGCCATAGTTAACCAAAAGGCTATATGTGTTGACTTAGCTGAAGCTCTTCCACCTTTTAATACATGATATAGGTATTTGTTACTATTACTTACTTTCCAAAATTCATAAAAATTTTTATTTATTATTTCAGATATTTTTCTATCCATCATTTAAATTACCTACATCATCAATTATAGTTACACCAACATTTCCATCTAAATCAACTTTTTCAGTCCATAAAGCATACCTTTTACCCAATAATTCAGCTGCCTTATTTCTATCTTTTATACTTACATCTTTTTTTATTATTTCAGGACCATTTTCTGATACTATTACAACTTCTTCTTGTTCTTGATTTCTTAGTATCTTTGTTAAATACTCCATAACTTCTTTTGCATCTGCTATCCTCTTTGATTCAATTTGCTTTAATCTTTCATCAATGTAATTTTTAACCTTATCATTACTCAGCAGTCTACTTCCATTACTTTCTGATGTTCTTTGATTGTTATTTTTGTATGCTTTCTTGTATGCTTCTGTTGCATTACCAGTTTCAATATAATAATCACAGAACCTTTTTTGTTTTTCAGTCAAATCTGCCATACCACCACCTCTTTATTTGCTTTATAAATAAAAAAATAAGACTTTAAATTTAATCTAAAGCCTTATTCTTAGGGGATACATATTATATTTAAGGGAGCAAGTTTTAGGAATCGAACCTAAGATTACACACCAGTCCTTGCAAATTGAGTGAGGTTACCAAGCCCCACTCTTTTAGACATTTGAATTAAATTCCGTTTTAATCCAGCATATCTACATATAGTGTATTAATAAGTTTGAACATAGTAAGAATTGAACTTACAGCATCCTCATGCCCTGCCTAGTCTGTTCATATAAGCTAGGTGAATCCCTTTACCTAGCCCACATATATTTAGTTTTGAGAGAGAAATATTCATTTCCACAATACTATTATCTCACACTTTAAATTGTAAAATCGGCAGAAAAACGGCAATAAAAAGACCTAGAATTTAATCTAGGTCTTTCTTTTTAATCCTAATTTCATTATTTTCAAAATAAACTTCAACTTCTCTCTCTTCTTGTGTTATATTCATTTCTTTAATCCATGTTGCAGGTAGACTTATTTTAGGACTTAGTGAACCAGAGCCACTTTTTGATAAGAGTACTTTCAATATTCTTTTTTCCATTTCTTTCTCTCCCTCTAGGAAAATAAATATTTTATAGCAAATATTAATAATGCTATTGCACCAATTAATTTAACTATACCAAAACTTAATTTCCCTAATTCTGTAATTAATTCCTTATATTTTCCCATTGTATTTTGAGTGGTCATGTATTATTATTTAATTAGAAGGGAAGGTGCTGACTCCCCTTCTAAAGTCTTATAGGCTATCTAATACCATTTTTATAACGGCTATTAGTGTACCTATTTCAAGAGCAAGTTCGGTAAGGGCTTTGACAACTTTGCCGAACTCTTTTATTTTTTTGACCACTTCTTTCACCTCCTTTCTATATTTATATTATATCATGTCGTACCGATATAATCAATACCTTTTTCCCTTTTTTTAGTAAAAAAAATAGACAGCTATTCACTGCCTATAAATCTAACATCTTAAATAATGGTTCTTGCTCTATTAGTGCTTTCTTTCCAAACAAGGCTATTGATATTGAACTAATGGCTTGATTAGCTCTTTCTCTTAATTGTCTTTCTTCTAAGTATACTTTATCAACTATTAAACTCCATTCTAAGCCTTCAATATACCTATACCTTATAATTTGTTTATGTATAGGTTTTAAATTGCTTATGGATACATCTATTGTATATTTTTGTGCTTCCATTTCATATAATTCTATCTGCTTTTCTATTTTATAGGAGTGA
>OAWB01001245.1_pt1 | contig 9839 bp, 10 predicted proteins | sample 1550621 | NCBI WGS metagenome assembly OAWB01 (sample SAMEA2580107, study PRJEB22360) | human gut metagenome | biome: human gut; feature: human-associated habitat; material: faeces | place: Denmark | collected 2008/2010
TTCGATCCTCAGATTTTAAATCGGTAATCGGTCCCAGAAGAGACCGGATTCCTAATGGCATTTCTCCCATAGCTCCTCCTACATTCCAAGATATATTCTGCGTATTTCATCGTTATCCTTCAATTCCTCCGGGGCCCCTGATATCACCGTACTGCCATCCTGTATGACATACGCCCGGTCTGCGATTGCAAGGGTTTCATTAACATTTTGTTCTACAATCAGTACGGATATGCCTGTCTCCCGGATTGTTTTCACAAACTGCAACACCTCTTTTACCAGCTTTGGCATCAGACCCAGAGACGGTTCATCCAGTATCAATAGGGACGGATTTGACATAAGACCTCTTGCAATTGCCACCATCTGCTGTTCTCCCCCTGACAGAGTTTCCGCCTTTTGCTCGGCACGTTCCCTGACCCTCGGAAACAACTCATAGACCATGTCCAGGGTCTTTTTTATTTCGTCCTGATTTTTCCTTGTATATGCTCCCATGGACAGATTTTCATATACAGTTAATTTTCCGAACAGCATCCTGCCTTCCGGCACAAGGGATATTCCCTTTTTTAAGACTCCGTATGCGGGCATGCCCGTAATATCTTCCCCATTGTATGTTATGGAGCCTTCCCAGGGTTTTAATAAACCGGAAACTGTTTTTAATGTTGTGGTTTTCCCTGCTCCATTTGAACCCAGGATAGCAACAATCTCCTGATTTCCGGCCTGGAAGGATATATCATTCAGGACCGGCATCATTGCACTGTATCCAAATTTCAAGTTTTTCACTTCCAGCATAATCATTCCCCCAGATAAGCAGCAATCACCTTTTCATCCTTTGTAATCTCCTCCGGTGTCCCTTCTGCAATCCGCTGTCCATACTGCAACACCAGGACCCGCTCACAGATTCCCATTACCACCGGCATCACATGTTCAATTGCCAGGATGGAGATGCCTCTTTTATTTATCCTTTTTACCAAATCTATGGCAGCTTCACGTTCCGCTCCATTGAGCCCTGCCATACATTCATCCAAAAGCAGGAGTTTCGGTTTTGTACTGAGTGCCCTTGCAATCTCCAGACGTTTCTTTTGGATGACGCTTAGAGAACCAGCAAGATGGTCCTTCTTACTACCCAACCCAACAAATTCAAGTATCATATCTGCATATTCCTTGGCCTCCATTGTTCCCGGAATATGAAGCATGGCGCCCACTGTAGCATTATCAAGTACCGTCATGGAATCCATAGACATGGGAATCTGAAATGTCCTGCCAATCCCCTTCTTTGCTCTTTCGTATGGCGGCAGGCACGTCACATCCTCTCCATTAAACAGTATGGTCCCAGATGTAGCCGGATGAATGCCACTGATAAGATTGAACATGGTAGTCTTTCCTGCTCCATTAGGTCCCACGACTCCATACACCTGTCCTTCTTCTATGTCAAATGTCACATCTGATACCGCCGTCAAACCTCCGAACTTTTTTGTCAGACCGGTTACCTCCAATATACTCATGTACTATCCTCCCTTTTTAATCGTTATGAGCCCTTAGTCACCATATTTTGGTTACTTACGTGCGATCCATGTCATCTCCGCTTGGTGAGGCCTTTCACGAATTCAGCGGAGCGGCCCGCCGTCATCTTTCTGACTTTGTCAATCAGATTTCCAGATAACTTCAGAACTCCTTGAGGCTGGTACAAAATTGTGAGTATGATTAAGACGCCATACAGGACCAGGTCTATTCCTGATATGGTGGCTCCGATGGTGGCCCTGGTATATTCGCCCAATGGTACAATAAGGGCAGCTCCAATTACAGGACCATAAATTGTTCCCACACCCCCAATTACCGCCATGATAATCATTTTAGTTGAAAGGGTGTTTATGAACACAGTACTTGGGTCAATATAGGTCTGGTACATGGCATAGAACGAGCCACACAGCGACGCGATACATGCGCTGATTACCAGGGCAATGGTCTTATATTTTCTGGCATTAATGCCCACACTTTCCGCCGCTGTCTGATTTGCTTTGATTGTTCTGAAGTAATATCCGATTCTTGAGCTGTTAATATATATCATGATGGATATTACTATCATCAGTATGACTCCAAAAAAGTAATAATAGTGCAGTTTTCCCCTGAATTGCAGGGAATACCAGGGGTTCATCTTCATATTGAGAAAATCAATCCCCATCATTCCTTTTGTAAAAGGAAGGTTCACTGCTATGATACGTACCGTCTCTCCCAGCGCCATGGTGGCAATCGCAAAATATTGTGCGCTTAATTTAAAAATAGGAAGAGCCACCAACAGCGCAAGAAGTGTTGCGAAAAACATTCCAATCAACATACCAATCCACGGTGTAACATTCCAATAATAGAAGGGAAGTACTGCCCCATATGCCCCCACCCCAAAGAACATGGCCTGACCAAGGGATACCTGACCTGTATATCCGCCGAATATATTCCAGGCAGAACCAAGACATGCCCACATCAGAATCAGAATTCCCAAATTCTGTTGAAAACTTTTGGTGAATACATGGGGATACGCAACTATAATCAGAACAGTGAGTATAAGATACCATGGCTTTATATGGCTGATAAGCAGGGCCTCTCTCATTCGTTTTCCAATTTTCATAAGCATCACCACCCAAACAGGCCCTTGGGCCTTTTATAAACTACAAACAGGAACAGGGCAAATACTGCCAGATATTTAAGCGCTGCATTGGTATATGTCCCCACTACCGTATCCATAATGCCCATCAGAACTCCGCCGATAACGGCTCCAGGTATACTTCCCATTCCCCCGATACAGCAAGCTACAAAACCAAAGTTGATGAATACAGAACCAACGCTTGGATACACATAAAAGTAATAGGACAGTGCCACTCCGCCAATTCCGGCAGTGGCTGTTGCAATACCCACGCAGCGCATGTATGCCTTTTCCGGATTGATTCCCACCAGTGCTGCCGCATCTTTATTCAGAGCGGTTGCTTTAATGGCTCTTCCTAACTGTGTCCTGTTCAAAATGTAATACAGAGTAACCGCAGTAGCTATACAGATAATGAAAGGAACCAGTTTTGAATAGGATATGATTAAGCCTCCTACTGAAAATGAGCCTGTAAACACCTGATTCGGTACTGTCTTAAAATCAGAACCAAAAGCTATCTGGGCAACATTAACAAGAACAATGCTGAGAGCATATGTGAGCAAAAGCTGGCTTAACATAGGTGCATTCATGACACGCTTTATAAGCACCTTATAAAAAACAATTCCAAAACAATACATTACCACCGCTGCAATGGGAAGACAGATAAGTGGGTCCAGTCCTGATTTAACGCTGAAATAATATGATATAAACATACCAAGCATCAGTATTTCCCCATGAGCAAAGTTAACGATATACATGACTCCCCAAATAAGCGAAACTCCCATTGCTATTAAGGCAATGATCATTCCTGTAAATGTCCCCTCTATTAGGACCTGCAACAGCAATGTCATAGACCGCACCTGCCTTTCCGCTAATTTCGTTCACTCCATGCCGGCACCGGGATTATAGAATCAGCACTCTTGGCAGAATCCGGATATACTGTCACATATGCCTGATTCTGAATCTGGGTGATGATACCTGTTGCCTGAGTGTTTTGATGGCTTTCATCAAAGGTTACTCCGGTCCATGGTACAATCAGATATTCCTCATTCATATCAGTATCTTCCAATGCCTTAACAATTGCATCTGCATCCGTACTTCCTGCCCGGTTGATTGCGTCCGCAAAAATAAGGAATCCCTGGGCTGCGCGGGCCGTATTTCCCGTCATATCATGATTTGAGAATTTTTTTGCCAGATTATTGATTTCTGTGAGGTATGGTTTTGTGTTAGCCAAGTCCATACTCCAGGCATTTGCCGTAAAAATGTAATCCACATCTTTGCCGCAGGTATCAAAATACTCCGTGGCTACAAAACCGCCCCTTGCTGTGAAGGTAGCTTTCGGGCTGAAATCCAAATCTTTGCATGTGTTGGTATACAGGATAGCCTCTGCGGTTAATGCATAAATCAGTACTACATCCGGTTTTGCATCCTTCAGTTTAAGAACCTCAGATGTAAGTCCTGTCGGATTGCCTGGATATGTAATGGACTGGACTATATTGTAACCATGATTCTCAGCTGCTGCTTCGCACAATTCTTTAAAATTAACACCAGCCTCAGCCTCATCCGCTATGATTGCCACATTCTCAAATCCGGCCTCTTCCCTATAGAGGTCCATATAGTTAAACGTATCTTCCACAAATGTAGCATCCGTAGGTCCTGTACGGAAAAAATATTTTAACCCGCGTTCCGTAAGAGTAGGTGACGAAGACTCTGCATTGATGAAGGGAATACCGTACTTTTCAGCCACAGCACTGGCTGTCTTAGTTACTCCGCTGGCATCACATCCAATTAATCCCGTCACATTTTCTTCTGTTATCAGGCGCTCAGCTTCTGTGGCTCCCACTTCCGGATTTCCCTGGCTGTCTGCTGCTATGATCTCTATTCTTGCATTACCCAGATTTGGAAGTCCCTGGGTTTTGGCAAAGGGATAATCAATATCATATTCATTATTGATAAGCTCTGCCATGGCTTTTAATGTATTGATTGTCTGATTTCCTGTCTCAGCGCTCGTACCCGTCAAAGGATAAACTGCTCCTATTTTTATGGTTTGTTTCTCTGAGAATCCTGCGTTTCCTTGTTTTCGGAAGAATTTCCAGTTGTACCTTGGGGTGCACATCCGGTGAACGAAACCACAATAGCTGCCGCTGTCAGTAAGCTTAAGATTCTTTTTCTCATTCCCAGTTTCCTCCTGTTATTAGTGTGTACGTTTCCTATAGTTCCTCAATAAACTCATTTATCAGAGCCATTCCCTCCGCTAACACATCCATTCCTCTTCCGTAAGACAGCCTTACAAAATCACCATAGGTTTCGCCAAAGGCTTGTCCCGGTACCAGTGCCACCCCCTTTTTTTCCAAAAGCGTTTCTGCAAACTCATTTCCATCCATTCCTGTTTTAGATACATTGATAAAGAAATAAAATGCGCCCATGGAATCAACATAACTTAGTTTCTGTATCTTATCCAGTTCCGATGCGACGAAATCCCTCCTCTCCTCAAAACGGCCTATCATATATTCCACTGCTCCTGTACATTCCTCTGATCCCATTCCCTCAGCCAGCCCCTCCTGGATAAAGCCGGGTATACAGGTGGTTGCATACTGGTGGACCTTCAGTACAGCAGGGATGAATTTTCGGTGGCAGGCAACAAACCCGACCCTCCATCCTGTCATGGCAAATACTTTAGAAAACCCATTTACCATGATTGCCCTGTCTCTCATTCCATCCAGGGATAAAATTGAACAAAACTTTTTATTTCCATAGGACAGCCTGGAATAAATTTCATCAGCCAATACAACAAAACCATACTCTTTAGCCAAATCCGCAATGATTGTCAAGCTTTCCCTTGTAAGTACAGTCCCTGTGGGATTGTTGGGATTTGTCACCACCAGCATCCTTGTTTTCTCTGTGACAGCTGCCTCCAAACGTTCCCGGTTAATCTGAAATCCTTCTTTTTCCTCCAATGCCACCTTCACACACTTGGCGCCGGCCATATTGATACAATTCTCATAATTCATGTAAGCAGGGGTCAATATAATAACCTCATCAGAAGCATCGACTAGTGAAAAAATAACATCAAAAATAGCTTCTGCCGCCCCTACTGTTACCAGTATCTCATCCACCGGATCCACTTCTACCTGATATTCAGTCTTTAACATGGATGCAATAGATTTTCTTAGTTTTAATGTTCCTCTGTTCGGCGCATAATGGGTCATCTTCTTCCTGACCAGCGCATCCACCGCTGCGGCCACAATGGGTTGCGGCGTATCGAAATCAGGTTCTCCAACCTCCATGTGAATGATTTTCCTTCCTTCGGCTGCCATTTTGTTTGCCTTTTCTAAAACCTTTCTTACTGGCGAAAACTGTACTTTTTTTAACCGCTCTGCCGGTTCACATGCATTTGTCATTTTAGTAATCCTCCTTGGTCCATTCGTCTCATAATAAAAGGGGCGCAAAAACTCATTATCGTTTTTGCGCCTTTGCCGTCTTATCAGCCTCTTTATCGGTTTCCTTCCCACATGGCAGCTCCATGCTGCCCCAGGCGCCTCATGACGTCCACTATTACTATGGCCAGATCCCTCTGATTTTTTTTGCTTCCACAACCCGTTTTACCGCAATCAGATATGCTGCCATGCGAGGAGAAATCTTCCGTCCCGTTGCCGTATCCCAAACGCTCAAAAACGCATTACCCATTATCTCTTCCAATTTCCGATTAATCTTTTCTTCACTCCACATTACTTCCTGGATATTCTGGACCCATTCAAAATAAGACACGATAACTCCCCCTGCATTGGCCAATATATCCGGAATTACCACGATATTTTTCTTAAATAATATCTTATCGGCCTCATTGGTCGTGGGGCCATTGGCGGCCTCCAATACAATCCTGGCCTTTACTTCATCCGCATTGTCCTTGTTAATCTGATTCTCCAAAGCTGCGGGAATCAAAATGGTCACATCCAGCCCCAAAAGCTCCCTGTTTGATATGTGTACCACTCCATCTGCCCTGTAATCCTTTAATAGACGGTTTTCTCCTGTTGTGATGTATCTGCAGATATCTGGAATATCCAATCCTTCCTGTTTATACAGACCACCGCTAACATCGCTGACTGCAATCACTTTTATTCCAGCCTGGTGTAAAAGCCTAGCCGTGGTTTCCCCCACATTTCCAAAACCCTGGACCGCAACCGTGGCTTCCCCCCTGCCCATTCTCAGAACCTCCAGAACATTGAGGGCAGTAAACATAACGCCTCTTCCCGTGGCATCCTTACGGCCTAATGCGCCTCCTATCTCCAAAGGCTTACCTGTTACCACCCCCGGTACACAATGGCCCTTCAGCATACTGTAAGTATCCATCATCCATCCCATTACCTTTGCATTGGTTCCCACATCCGGCGCTGGAATGTCCTGGTCCGGTCCTATAATGGGTGAAATCATGGCAGTGAACCGTCTTGTAAGACATCTCAGTTCCCTCTCTGAAAGTTTGGCCGGGTCAACCACTACACCGCCTTTTCCACCCCCGTAGGGAATACCTACAACAGCTGCCTTAAAAGTCATCCAGGCTGCCAGGGCTTTAACCTCATTTTGGTTCACACCCTCATGATAACGTATACCTCCCTTTGCAGGCCCTCTGGAAGTTGAATGCTGTATCCGAAAGCCCTCAAATACACGCACAGAACCATCATCCATCTCCACAGGGACAGAAACTTTGAGCTCCCTTTCCGGATATTTGATTGCCTCGTATTCCTTTGGCGCATATCCCAACAAATCTGCGGCTTGACGCACAATTTCCAATACCTCATTATAAGGATTATAATTGTCTCCCATTTGCATATACCCCTTTTTATTTATTATGCATAAACCGGTTCATTGCTTCTGTTTCCAGATATTCCCATTGATAAATTGATTTATTTTCTTGTAAATTTCAGCAAAATAATCTATAATCTTTGGATGTAATATAGTTTTTTCATGACTTAATTATATCTTTCTTTATTTATTCGCACAAATGCATATTTATCTCGCAATCTATAGATACAAACTATGGATTTTTCTGAGATATGAAGAAGTTGTTTCTATACAATTTCTAAAAAGATAAATCAGGAGGTTAGTCATGAATCTGAACACACTGTATTACTTTAAAGTATTAGCCCAGTTGCAGCACTACTCCCAGGCTGCAGAACTATTATACATATCCCAACCCAGCTTAAGTCATGCCATATCAGCCCTTGAGAAAGATTTAGGGGTACCCCTGTTTCAAAAAAAAGGACGCAATGTGGAACTGACTAAATACGGAAAAATATTTAGTTCCTATATTACAAGGGGATTTGATGAAATTGAAAACGGTGAAAAAACTATAAGAAAGTTATCCAGAAATGATTCCGGGATGATTGATTTTGCTTTTCTCTATATCCTGGGAGCTAACTTTGTTCCCAGATTGCTTTCAAATTTTTTAAAACTGGAAACCTCTAAAAATATCAGCTTTTCTCTGAAACAGAATAATTCCAGGGTCATTGTCGAAAATTTGAAAAAGGGGAATTATGACCTTGCCCTGTGCACCTTTGTTCCTAACGAGGAAGAAATATTGTTTACCCCCGTACTTCATCAAGATTTAATCCTGATTACAGCGCCCGAGCACCCCTTATCTGTAAAAGAAGAAGTCTGTATTGAAGAATTAATCTCATATCCCATTATTGGATATAACTCGAAAGCGAGCGAAACGCAGAATGTAATTTCCAACTTATTCAGCACCAGCATCATTAAACCCAATATTATATGTGAGGTGGAGGAAGAGATGTCCATTGCCGGTCTTGTATCCATAAATTACGGGATTGCAATTGTACCAGACCTGGAATTTTTCACCAACTTCCCCATCAAACGAATCCCTATTAAACATGATCGGGCTCATAGAGAAATATATTTGGCAGTCAGGAAGAACCGGATATCTGTACCTTGTATTGATACCTTTTATCAGTTCATTTTACACTATACCCACAACGCAGATGCAATTGTTTAATTATTGATTTCATCACAAAATAAATGACGGTTTACAGGATCTTTTACTCAGTCCTATTAACCGTCATTATTTCGACTAGATGTACTTTGTTTTTCTCCCTGTATTCCTCAACCACTTTCTCAAAGCATTCTGCTGCCTGCCCTCTCAATCAGCCTCTCTATCCCATCCTCAGGGTAGGACAGAAGCTTCCCGAACTCCACGGCAATCCTGTATCTCTCCTGTCCTGTATAGGAGTGGTCTGCAATCAATCGTTTCTGTTGTTCCTTCAGTCCCATATAGCGCTCCAGCACATCGCCGGTCCGGTAAAAGAGGTAATTATACTTACCCTTATTCAACTCCTCGGGGAATAAATCCGTAATAAAAGCCTCGTCCTCCGGATAAAGCTTCACCCCGTACTTCCTGCACAGCTTTTCTGCATCCTGCAGGTAGGAATCCCGTTCCTCCCTGGTATCGCAGGGGTGGCTCATGGCCAGTGTCTTAAGGCCGGCTGACACCATCTCGCAGAAGCAGTCCATGGCTCCCAGCCCGTAGGAATAGGTGTCAATTACATGTACAGCCTCGTCCCTGTTCACAAACTCATACTCCTCCTTGTCCAGAGACAGGGGTATACCCGACTTACTGGTCACATTCACGCCGCCATACCAGGTGCTGTCCACCAAAAAGACATCTCCAGCCTGGTATTCCATGGAATATTCATCATTCTTTTTAATAATCCGTATCCTCTGTCCGTCCATAGCTATTTTCCCCCAGCCACACATTATAATAAAATATCGGTATTCCTCTATTTTATAGCCACCCCCAGTTCCTGTCAATCCAACTTACAAACTGCTCCAAATTTAACAGCGGCTTATTTTTTCACACTATCAAATCTCCCCCCGGCGTGATATAATTTAATTATCACGTTCAGACTGCGGTCTTAGCCTTAGAAAGACCCGGTACACGGCAATGGAATGATATACGGGGGGATGATTATGGTATTAAGATGTTTTTCGGCTCCGGATGAAAAGGTAAATCTCTGCTTTTATCCCTGCGGTTCCGGCACTGGACCAGGAGACCGCGATACATACTGTCAGGAACCACTGCGCATTTATAAGACAGATTATACAATGCTCCTGCTGCCCTACCTGGAATCGGAATTCCCGGAATTTGACGTCTGCCGGGGTCGGGATAACCGCATACCTGCCGGGACCTGGAATATCATAA
>OAWB01001246.1_pt1 | contig 9836 bp, 10 predicted proteins | sample 1550621 | NCBI WGS metagenome assembly OAWB01 (sample SAMEA2580107, study PRJEB22360) | human gut metagenome | biome: human gut; feature: human-associated habitat; material: faeces | place: Denmark | collected 2008/2010
AGCAGCTGTGCCGCAGCCGATCCCCTCTGCATGAACGGTTCAAATACATAGTCGGCCAGCCAGCCTCCCAGCAGAAGGCCCGCCGGGATGCTGCAATACTGCAGCGCATTTCTTGCTGCAAAAATTCTTCCCTGTATCTCCCGGGGAACCCGGTGATATAGAATAATACGCTGTCCCGCGGCTACAAAGGGAATAGGAACGCTTGCCGCAAGCCCTGCCAGGCACCAGCTCCAGGCACCCCTGCCCATGCCGATCCCCAAATCCCCGAACAGGAAGGAAAAAGCGGCGGACAGATAGATCATCCTCACCGGTCTTCCCTTTATCTTCCCGGTGGCAACCAAAAGGCCGCCCGCGATCCCTCCCATGCCCATCACACTGCTTACCAGCCCCATAATCTGCTCATTTCCCCCGCTCCTTGCAAGAAGCATGGGCGACAGAATATTTTCATAGGTCAGCCGGGAAAAGAAATTAATCAACGCCATGCTGAAAATCATAAATCCCAGGCCCTTTTCCTTTTTCAGAAAACCAATCCCTTCCTTCAGGCCGGCAAAGGGCTTCTCTTTCTTCTTTTCCCTGCTGCATTCCTCCGGAATCCGGACGAAAAAGAGCAGGACACAGAACGCAAAAACAAAAGAGCCAAGATCCGCGAGAATTACGCCCTCCAACCCCCAGAAGGAGCTGACGGAAGCCGCCAGCACCGGTGTCACCACCATCAGCAGGTTGGAAGAAAAGGAATCCATCCCGCTTGCCCTCGCATACAGCTCCTTGGGCACCAGCATCCCGACAGCCACGGACTGCGCCGGAAACTGAAACGCATTCATAAAGCCTGTTACCGCATTCACCACGTAAATATAACGGATATCCAGCCTGCCGTTAATCAGCAGCATCCAGACAAAAACAGTGCACACAGCAGCGGCGGAATCCGCCGCCAGCATAATCGTCTTTTTCCGGTGCCGGTCAATAAATGAACCTGCAAAAAGACTGACAAGAATGTAAGGCACATAAGAACAAAAGGTCATCAGGGATACCGCCATTGCGGAATCCGTCTGTTTGTAAGCCCAGATTATCAGGGCAAAACCCGTCATGGCGCTTCCCAGCTGGGAAACGGACTGGCTGAGCCAGAATATAATATAGTACGTAAATCCCGATTTATTATTTGTGAGCTGTTTCATTGGTTTTTCTCCTTATAGTTTTTTTCTTCCTATAAGTACAAAATCCAATGAGGGCGGAATTACCTTTTTACTCTCATCCTCTGTACAAGCTCCGCCCGTTCATTGAACCTTGTACAGAGAAAAACATCCATGATTATTTCCTCATGCCGAGTCATGCTCTCTATTCCTCCATCATTTTTCCATATTCCTTCATAGAGTAACCCTTCAGAACCGCCGACGGGCATTCCTCCAGCACCGCTTCCACCATTTCCCTGAATCTGTGTGTCATCCGGATATCATTATCCCTGAGCATATCTCCGCACTCAGCGATAAAATTCTCAATATCAACGCCCAGCATACCTTCATGCAAAAGCTCGGATACCAGGAACATACATTCCTCTTCTTCCACTTCTTTTACATCCAGAAGATAGTCCATCAACTCCTTCATAGATGGAATCAAGGATATAATTCCTCCCTGTTCAAGCGCCTTCCTCTCCTGCGTGGTGAACTCCCTGTAATCCTTAATTTCATCGAATTCCGCTCTCTGCGACAGCACCCATTCGGCGTCCTCTTCCTCCAGGATGGAGACATAAATAATTTCATCTTCCTCCATCTTCAGCACAGTGATGTTGTCCCAACAAGCATTTGGCACCAAAACTTTGTCATAGAACTCTTCCATCTCCATGCTGCAGCCGGTATAGGAATTGAGCAGCGGCAGAAGCTTCTCCGCTTCCATCACCCCATACATATTCAGGAACCTTTTCATGTTAGACTCCAGCTTTACAATCACTTCGATCTGCTGCCTTCTATCCTTTTGCGAACAAATTTCCGCACATTTTCCGGCTTCCGGCGTCAGCCTGATAACTCCCTCATCAAAATCCTCCAAATCCGCAAGCCCGCAGGCAAAATAAACATCCAGTTCCCCCAGCATACCCAGGCAGTCTGCCAACGTAACCTTCTTTCCCTCCGTAAGCCGGACCAGAAATTCCATGCTTTCTCCGGTAAGCAGCCCGAGTAACGGCTCCATATCCTTATTCAGCTCCTCTGCCAGTGCCGCAGCATAAACAGGGACCTTGCGTTTTCCCTTGGGGACCGGGGGCAGCGCTATCCCCATCCTGCCCATCAGAGCCTCCAGCTCCTCCTTGCTCTTCTGCTTCAGCAGCTTTTCCATGGTTTTGTTCGTGGGCAGTACTTCCACCGGAGACATGATATCCAGATCGTCTTCCTCGTCCCAGTCCTCTCCAAGGAAAAAATCCCGCAGGATATTATCCTCAAAGGGCGCATCTTCCGCCTCCTCCGCAAAATCCTCCGGAGCGTCTTCCCAGTCATCCTCTTCATCCCAGCCGTCTTCCTCTTCATAAGCAGGGTACTGTTCCAGTACGCCTTTTCCTTCCAGCTGGCGCGTCCTCGCTTTTTTCTCCGTATCCTCCATCTTTACTAACGTCACATCAAACATCCAGTCATCGCCGAAATCATACAAATAAAGCCAGGTTTCCTTCAGCTTCCAGCCCAGCCCTGAAAGGGTTTCCCGATCCGACCTTCTTCCTTCTTCATCATAGGGCGAATAGTAACCGTCTTTGTCATATGGCTTCCTGTTTCTGCTGAACATATACAGATGCTCTGCCGTAAAATCAAAGGCCCGGAGTATGGCGCTGTGCAGATCATCCAGCGTCTTGCCGCTGTCAATCTGAATCAGCCTGTATATATTGGAATCCTCCTGCGGTTTTACCTTAAATGTATAAGCTTTTGTTTCCCCCATAGACTTTTCCTCTCTGTGCATTTTTCCGTTGTTACATACCTTCATCATAACCCACCCTGAGCCATGATACAATTCTTTTTTCCAGGCCGCCGGCACGTTTTCTCACGGTCTGCACAGAAAATGGACGGACCTGTCTGAACCATAACATGTAAGTTCCATGTTTTTCTTAAAAACCGGCCATTCCCATCATTTAGAAAAAAGGCCTGTGATACGCTCACAGGCCTTCTCCATCAAATTCCGGTATAAAGCTTTCCTCCGCGGTTTCCCCTTCCTGGATAAAACCGTTTTCCACACCCAGCTCAAGGGCGAAGTCCACCACCCTGTCGTACTCCCTTCTGCTCACACGCCTGTTCAGCTCCGGGAACTCCGGAAATTCACCAATCGGGGTATACTGGTTCATAATGCTGATAAAAATGCGGTCTCCATAGGTCTGATACAGATACCGGATCACCTTTTTGGAATCCGCCGTACAGCCGGGCAGCACCAGATGCCGCACAATGACTCCCTTTTTCATCAGCCCCGTATTGCCGTCAAAAACCGGCTCTCCCACCTGCCTTACCATTTCCGCCACCGCCAGGGAGGCCGTTTCAAAATAATCAGGTGCGTGGGAATATCTCTGCGCCAGCGCAGGGGAAACATATTTCATGTCCGGCAGATAAATATCCACCAGGCCGTCCATCCTTTTCAGCGTATCCGCCTTCTCATAGCTTCCGGTATTGTAAACCACCGGGATGCGCAGCCCCGCCTCTTTTGCCCGTTCCAGCGCCAACGCAATCCGGGGGACGAAATGGGTGGGCGTCACCAGATTGATATTATTGGCTTTCTTCTCCTGCAGCTCCAGGAAAATGTCCGCAAGCCTTTCCACCGTAATTTCCCTGCCGGCCCTGCTCTCGGCAATATTCCTGTTCTGACAGAACACACACCGGAGCACACAGCCGCTGAAAAAAACAGTACCTGAACCGTTATCTCCTGAAATACACGGCTCCTCCCAAAAATGCAGCGCCGCCCTGGCGGCTTTTATTTCCGCGGTCTGCCCGCAATAACCCGTTTTCCCGCCAAGCCTGTTGGCATGGCAGTTTCTTGGGCACAGCGTACAGTCCGACATGATTTTTATGTAATCCGCTTCCTCTTTTTTCATCGTCCGTTCCTTTCCTGCTGCTTCTTACTATACGTAATGGGACGATGTTTTGCAAGTGCTTTAACATAACATATACCGTTGTCAGTTCCTGATAATTACTTCCCGTTCACTCCTGCATAAACGCTCTCCAGCAGTTCCCCTCCCGTATCCTGCGACAGCTCCCAGATCCCGGCGCCTGCCAGTCCCAGATTCCGGGCCAGCATGGCTTTAGCGCCCACAGACCGAGTATCCTCGTAGGAAAGGAAGGCTGCGTTTCCATATAAATATGGTACAAATGCTTCTTCATGATAGAAGGAGCGAAAACCGGGGCGGTTCAGGTAACTATTTTTTACCGCATCGTAGGTGACCGCACGGGCGGAAGAAAAGGCGCTGTACCTGCCGGGAAGTAAGCGGGGGGGGAAAAAAGGGCGCCCCCCCTGCCGTTGTTATTTTCCGAAACACCCTCATAAAGATAGCCGTAAAAAGGGATTCCCAGAACCAGCTTGCCTGCGGGGATTCCTGCATTCAGGTACGCGGATATCCCCTCAAATACACTGTTTTTATACTGGGGGCTGTATTCTGACGGACTGTATAGGGGCGCGCCGAAATCCGACCGGCTGTCCCACGGCCCATGCATGTCATAGGTCATAACAAAAATATGATCCACCAGCTCCGCCACCTTGCCCGCTTCAATTTTCTTCAGATAGTTGGGATTGGCCGCCCCGGCAATTGTCAGATAATATTGTTTGCCGTCAATCAGGCTCTGTTCATTCAGCTTCTGCCGGATTGCGGAAAGAAGCAGCGTAAAGTTCCCGGTATCTCCGGGGCTGGACAGATTCCCGGCCTTTCCGCCGGACACCGGATATTCCCAGTCCAAATCAACCCCGTCAAAACCGTGGGCCACAAGAAAGGCCCGGCAGCTTTCGGCGAAGCTGTTCCTGCTCTCCTCAGTGGCAGCGACAGCGCTGAAATAAACAGAATCATCCCAGCCCCCTACGGATATCAGGGTTTTCAGTCCGGGATTTGCCGCCTTTAAGCTGCGGAGCTGCTCAAAATTCTTAAGATCCCTTTGTGGATTGGCAAGGGCGATGCTGTTGGCAGCCGGATCGATTCCGGCAAATGCGTAATTCAGGTGGGTCAGCTTCTGTGCCGGAACGTGCAGCGGCGTATAGCCCTTAGCCGAAGCCCAGGAGGTATAATAGCCCACAACCGTCTTTTCCAGAGGTTCACTCACCGGCGCAGCCTGCGCAGAAAGGCCCATAATTCCTGCAAACGCGGAAACAACCATGGATGTGATGAGAGAATATAAAATATTTTTTTTCAATGTACTATTCCTTTCTGTGCGTTTTATGTAATAAGACCTGCTCCGGGCAGTATCTTTTTTCCTAACAGTTCAGAAAGAGCTGAGCTGTTACCTTTTTTCATTATAAAGTAAACGCACGGAAAGGAACAATGCACAAAATATGGCAGATGTGGGCGCTTTTTAAGAGCTTTCGTCAATTATGGGGACTGTTTTCCTCCCGCTACGGCTGTGCATACCCCATTCTGCAGAGCGACCAGTTAAGGGTTGACGCCTTCACCTCCCCGGCGGCCTCCCACAACCGATCCGTAAATCTGACCTCAACACCCCGATCTATCAGCGCCTGAAGGGGATTTTTAATTTCATATTCTGCGACAGGTATCTGAACCGAACTGGAAACATAATACCCTGCAATATCATCCTGGAGCGTAAATTCACCCGGATTAAATTCATACAGATGCAGAACCGTATCCAGCATTGCAGGAAACCACCTGTGCTCCAGTATTACCACATGGGAAACCCCCGGGGAGGAAAAAAATCTCTTCCTGTCCTCCTCCGTCGTATTCTCCCCTACATGATAGGTAACTCTCGGACAATCCCGGGGCGTCAGAAAGTTGGGCAGCCTTTTTTCATCAATCGCCCACACCAGCCCCACCGTCTGATCCAGATCCTTTCTTAAAGGTATCCGCGGTTCAAAAACCCTGATACCGCTCTCCTCACTTACATGAAACAGCCTCATATCCGCTCCTTTCTCCTGAAGGCACAACCTGCCCGCGTGATAGCCCCGAGTACCGTATCAAAAAAAGTGCCGGACCATCTCATTTCCACGAAATAATCCAACACCTTCCATTTTCAAAAATCATTCAGAATATAAATCAAAGACCGTGCGTCCTGCTTCGAACACAAACCCATATGCGTTACCTTTACAGTTAACTCCGCCAGGCACCCTCACGGCACACGGAAAATTCTGCTTAGTGCTGCTTTGTTCCCAACCTGACACGGTTCGCAGACATCCGTTGCGTAAGACCCAAACTTCAACGCCACTTATAAAGGGCAGCCACACAGGCACAAGCCCTCGGCCGGACATCACCCCTGCTATAGCGGATTTCAGGTACAGGAGACCGCTAATCCCCCGGCTGCACGGTTTAATTAGTATACTTTTTTTTTAACGCTTTGTCAATCCTTTGTGCTTTTTTCCAGCGTTTTTTCCAGCGGAATTCTCGTATAATATTCTTTTTCATCCGAATGATGGATGTATGCGCCGTTTTTTTCCTGCACACGCAGGGAGGCCGGATTGTCCTTGTGCACGGACAGATAAAGCTCATCCTCTGCCACCAGCTCCCGGGCTTTTTCGATTGTCAGCGCCAGGCCCTTTGTCGCATAGCCCCTGCCTCTGTATTTGTCCCGTATTCCGTAACCGATATGGCCGCCTCCGCTGCGCAACGCATCATTCAGATAATGCCGCACCCGGAACAGGCCTTCCTGTCCTTTTTTTCAAGGCTTAACCGCCCTTGTCGCCATATACTGCGGCGCAAATTTCCTGATTTCCATCCCGTTCTCCCGATCTTTGTCCTCATACAGATCCGTAAGACGGAAACCGGCCTTCAGCTGGCCGCCCAGCTGCTCCTCCATACTGTGGCTGAACTGGATGCCTTCATAATTCTGCGCCATCCTCTCAAACCTCTCCCGTGGCATTTTCAGCGGATTAAAGGGTAAAGGATTCACAACAAGCAGCGGATTGTCATCCTCAAACAGGAAATTCAGCCCGTTGTCAAAGCCGGCCAGGAGAACACCGCCGCTTTTCAGCACCCGGAAGCATTCGTTCCATACGTGATAAACATCCTCCACGTAGCAATTGGAAACGGGATGGAAAATAATATCAAAGCTCCCATCCTCAAAAGGAAGGCGCTGCGTCATATCCCCTTTGATAATGGAAATGGCATATCCTTCCCTGCGCGCCACCTTTCTTTCGGCCTCCAGCTGTCTGTCCGAATAATCCAGAATGGTGCATTCCGCCCCCAGCCTGGTAAATATGGGCATCTGCTGTCCGCCTCCGCTGGCAAGCCCCAGCAGCTTCTTTCCCTTAAGCTCACCAAACCACTCATGCGGCACCGTAATGCACGGCGTCAGATACACGCCCCAGTTTTCTTCCGTAACCGCTTCAAATTCCTCATGGGTGACAGGCAGTGACCAGTCACAGCCATTCTCTGCCCAGACATCCCAGGTCCTGGAATTGATTTCCGTATACTTATCCCCCATGGCTTACTTATTTTCCCCCTTTATCCACAATATCCTGATGTTAAAATTCCAGCAGGGTGCCGCCCTGAATTTCTTTTTTCTCCCCATTCACTTCAATCCAGACAGATGCGGCAGAAGGATTGTACACCATATTCCCGGCAGCGCCAAACTGCAGCCGTCCCGCCGCCTCCATATAGTCCACAATTTCAATATTGGTGGCATACCAGATATCATCCCTGCCGCCGCAGTTCCTGCAGAACTCTTCCATCACATCCCAATTGCCGTAAATATTAAATTCATAGCTGTGTCCCCACACATACATCATATACAGATATTGGGTCTTATGTAAAGACACAAATTCCTTTCCCAGCTCCAACAGATTGTGGTTGTAATGGCAGGTAGCCTTCCACCGCAGAAAATCCTCCGGCATGGCAAAAGCTCCCGTTTCCTCCACCGTCCTGGAGTAGCGGATTCCCAGGGCTGGCAGGGCCTTCACGATCTCATCCGAAAAAGAACCGTTGGGATAAGAAAGCCCCCTCACCGGATATCCCACCGCGGCCTCCAGGCTTCTGCGATCCTCCAGGATCTGCTCAACCACCTGCTCCATGGGGCATCTGGCAATTGTCGGATGGGTGCAGGTATGGCAGGACACCTCATGCCCCCGGTACAGCTCCCGATATTCCGAAACGGGAACTCTTGTTTCTGCCGCAATCCCCGAATTTACATGAAAAGTCCCCCGGATGCCGTAGCGGTTAAACATATCCACCAGCTGTCTGTCCTCCACACGGCCGTCGTCAAAGCTCATGGTCAGTACCTTATGCTTTCCCTCCGGAAAACAGATATAAATATTCCTCATATTACTCCTCTCCGCGCATCAGAAGCACGCATACAAATCCGGCTCTGCCGGTTTTCACTCCTTCCGGATCATTCCGGTTCCACACGGTGATACTCATAAGGCTCACCCTCCTGCGCTGTCACAGTCACATTTTTCATGCAAAGCCCTTTTATATTGGCGGCCTTCATCCCATACCGTCCTTTCGCTGTTACATTTTCCAGACAGATATTTTCCAGGGGCATCTCCGGCAGCCCGGCCAGATAGACCGCATTTCCCGTTACCGTTTCCACGGAAATATTTTTAAAAAGAATGTTCCGGATCACGGAGGTTCCCTCGTCCACAGGCTCCGGATGCTCCGTATCAAAGGTATCATGACTGTAAAATTCATCCACATATATGGCTCCGCGGAACCATTTGCAGTCCTGATGCTCATGGCTTAAATTCTGATGCCGCAGGTTTTCATATACAATATTTTCCACCACGCTGCCTCTGCCCCGGGGCGTTTTAATGCTTCCGATACTGTAAACATCACTGAAAACACAATCCTGCACCAAACAGTCCCGGACGCCGCCCGACATTTCGCTTCCCATCGCCACGCCGAAGCCGCTGGTAAAGGTACAGTTCGTAACCCGGATATGCTCCGATGCGATTCCCACAAGCCTTCCTTCCTCGTTTCTGCCTGATTTGACCGCAATGCAGTCATCCTGGCTGCCGATGGTACAGCCGAACACATTTACATAGCTGCAGGAGTCCGGATCCAGGCCATCGCCGTTTGCGATCCCCTCATACCGCCTGCCGTTTTCATCGAACTTGGTAAAAATACTCACGCCGTTAAGGCTTACATGGCTGCAGTAAATCAGGTGCACACACCAGGCGGGTGACTGTCTTACCGTAATTCCTTCCAGATACACGCCGTCAACATTCCGCAGGCAGACCGCACGCCCGGGCTTTCCCTTTCCTTCCGCCAGCTCCTGCCTGCGCAGTATGCTTCCGTTGGCATCCACACATCCTTTTCCCATAATCCGGATATTATGCAGCCTTCCGTTCTCTGTCTCCTTTGTATTGATCAGGCTGGCATAGCACATGGTTTCCAGCCCCTCAAACCGATATTTCTTAAGCGGAAAATCCTCCAGGCATCCGCTTCCCAGCAGGCGGCTTCCTTCCTCAAGAAAAAGCGTCATATCACTCTTTAAAAACAGCGCGCCCGTCACAAAGGTTCCCGCCGGAATCCGCACCGTTCCCCCGGCCGGACAGGCATCTATCGCTTTCTGGATGAAAGAAGTGTTTACGGTCCGGCCGTCTCCCACAGCTCCAAAGGATGTGATAGTAAGCTCCTCTCCCTTTTCCTGCAGGGTAATATGGAGCGTATCTTGGGCCAGCCTCCCGTTCTCATCCTCCGCCGATGCTTCTATCTCATAGCCCCTGCCGCTTTTAAG
>OAWB01001250.1_pt1 | contig 9757 bp, 8 predicted proteins | sample 1550621 | NCBI WGS metagenome assembly OAWB01 (sample SAMEA2580107, study PRJEB22360) | human gut metagenome | biome: human gut; feature: human-associated habitat; material: faeces | place: Denmark | collected 2008/2010
GGAGAGGCAGCCGCTGCAAAAGGAAAAGAGGGGGGGCACACCTACGGCACCATAAAAGGCGCGACGACTGTACGTCTGCGGGAAACTCCTGATTTAAACGGAAGGACACTGACCCTTTTATCTCAGGGCGCCATATGCTCAGTTACGGGACAGGAAGGGGATTTTTATAAGGTAGCTGTGGACACGGATCTGGAGGGGTATGTGTCCAAAGAGTACATAGAAACAGAAACCGAGTTTAAGGAGGCTGTATCCACGGAAGAAGAGCAGGCTCAGGCAGAGGAAAAGGCTCAGGCCCAGAAAGAGGCTGACGCGGCGATCCAGGCTCTGGAGCAGGCAAAGGCCCAGCAGCAGGACAGCGGATTTTCCTCCGCTTCCAAAAAGACCAGCTCCGGGATCCCGGTTATTGAGGCCAACCCGGAAAAGGGCACTCAGGAAAATGTAGCCGCTCCTGTTGTTTCAAAGCCTGAAGATGTAGCAAAGAATACTCAGACCGATTCCAATGGCCCGTCAGCAGGGAATGAGGACAGCTCCAAGGTAGTATCCGCCTCACGCAACGCCGTGGTGGCATATGCCAAACAGTTTTTGGGCAATCCTTATGTATATGGCGGGACAAGCCTTACAAACGGAGCGGATTGTTCCGGTTTCGTTATGAGCGTATTTTCCCATTTTGGCATCAGCACCGGGAGAAGTTCGCGGGAACAGGCAGGAAAGGGAAAAACCATCTCTGTGAACGAGGTACAGCCGGGAGATCTGCTCTTTTATGCCAGCGGCGACTACATCAACCATGTGGGGATTTATGTGGGGGACGGAAAGATTATCCATGCCAGCAACCCCGCGACCGGTATCTGCTACGCGCCGGCCAATTACAGAACACCCTGCAAGGCGATCAGCTTTTTTGACTAAAAGAGAATGATACGGAGTCGGGATTGATGGGATGAGAGAATGTCAGTTTGCATGGCGGCTTGAGATGGATGGAATCTGGAAAACAAAATAAGGAGGAGTTTTCCTGTAAATACAGCGACAAGCGGGAAAATTCTGTGAAAAGAGGCTGCGGCTGGCGCATTTATGCGTCGGCCGCAGCTTTTGACTGTGAGAAAATAAAAATATAATCAGGGGAAATAATCAGTTGATGCTGTTGATTAAACTGCATTTCAATCCGTTTGTACATAAGAAGAACGTCATACATATCCGACGCACTTAGGGATATTCAGCCAACAGGATACGATCAGATTTATTTTTGGTACTTTACAAATTCCTGCAAAGATTTTACGAAATTCATCTTCCGAAATTTACATTTATTCTTTAAGATTAAAGAACATACTTAGAATGATTAGGAGGAATGGAGTAATGAAAAGAAGTGTAAAATCTTTGATGGCGTTGGCCATGGCAGTTTCAATGGCTATATTATCAGGCTGCGGTGCGGCTGCGCCAGGAAACAGCATCCAGGATACTGCAGGTTTATCTAAGGGACAGACCAGTGTGGAGGGGGAAAACCAGACAGGAAATAAGGCAGAGAACAATACAGAAGCAAATGCGGAAGTAAACAGTTCAACTGGAGAGAAAACAGTAATCGAATATTGGCATTGTAATGCGGAAACACAGGGAGGATTGGTGGTAGACGAGCTGGTTAGGCAATTTAACGAAAGTAATGACCACATCCAGGTAGTGGCAAAATATAACCCGGATATGTATAAGGGGCTGATGCAGAATCTTCAGGCAGAGGCGGCAGCCGGCAATTCTCCGGCTCTGGTGCAGATTGGATGGGCATTCCTGGATTATTTTTCTAATAACTTCTCCTATGTGCCCCCTCAGGAAGCGATTGACAAGTTTGACAAGGAGGAAGCAAGTTTCCTTCAAGACAAATTTCTTCCCAATATCCTTGAACTGGCTGTAAACAGTGAGGGTTCACAGGTGGGCATCCCATATTCATTAAGTAATCCAGTCCTTTACATCAATAAGGACATTTTAAGAGAGGCAGGACTTCCTGAAAATGGCCCCACCACCTGGCAGGAGGTCAGTGAGTTTGCAAAGATCATTAAGGAAAAAACTGGAAAATATGGATTTTATATGCAGGAGCCCGCGGATTTCTGGGCACAGCAGGGTTTGATTGAAAGCAGCGGCGCTAAGATGCTGACCACCAATGGGGAAGGTAAAAAAGAGGCTTCCTTTGCTACGGAGGATGGAATTGCAGCCATGCAATTGCTGGCTGATATGGTAAAGGATCAGACTGCTTTACATATTTCTTGGGAGGAAGGCTGCCAGAGCTTTATTGATGGTAACTGCGCCATGCTTTACACCACCATTGCCAGAAGGGCTTCCGTACAGAAGGGGGCGCAGTTTGATGTGGCAACTGTAAAATCTCCTCTGTGGAATGACAAGGAGCGCATGGTTCCAGCAGGCGGATGTTTTCTGGCTATCACGGCTCAGGGTGACGATCAGATCAAGGCGGCATGGGAATTTGAAAAGTTCCTTTACAGTGTGGAATCCATGGCAGCTTGGACAGAAGGAACTGGCTATGTTCCTCCAAGAAAAGATGTGGCCGGAGCTGAGAACGGACTTAAGACATTTCTTGCTGAGAACAAGATGATGAACGCAGCTATCGAGCAAATGGACGGAGTTGTTCCGTGGACGGCGTTCCCAGGAGATGCAGGCCTTCAGGCAGAGCAGATGCTTTTAGATATGAGGGATCAGATTTTGGGCGGACAGGTCACTGCAGAGTATGGAATGAAGGCAACACAGGATGCCATCAACCAACTGCTGTCAGCACAGTAACTGGTTGGAGGCGGCACAGTACCTGGCTTGTAATTTGAATGGGAACTACAATAGCCGCAGTCCTTACAATAAACTGGAGCGGGTATCTCTGGAATATATGGGGGTATCTGCCCCTTTATGGAGGTAAAATTAGATTGAATCAGGAAGAAAAAAAGCAGACATTGCTGGGATACCTGTTTCTTGTGCCATCCCTGGCAGTGTTTGCAGTGTTCATGTTTTATCCTTTGTTTTATACAGTTTATCTCAGCTTTTTTGAGTGGAATATGGTTAAACCGGTAAAAAAGTTTGTGGGTCTGGCTAATTATACGGCTATTTTTAAGGATCCGAATTCCTGGAAGATTGCAGGCAATACGGTTGTGTATATTCTTGTGCTTTTAGTGCTGAATTTTGTGTTGCCCTATATCCTTTCTTTTATTCTGTCAGCTGTGATCAAGAGGGGAAAGGGGTTTTATAAAGCGCTTTTTTTTCTGCCCAGTGTTATATCCCTGGTGGTGGGATCCATCCTGTATATTTGGATTTTGAATCCGATTTCCGGTCCAGTGGCCATTATATTAAAGCATTTTGGCCTGACACTTCCCTTTTGGTCCAAGGCGGAGGGATGGGTAATCGCAGTGCTGAGTGTAATTACCTCATGGAAGGTATTTGGCTATAATTTCATCATCATATTGGCAGGTGTATCCGGTGTATCCACAGAAGTAATTGAGGTAGCCAGACTGGACAACATTCCTTTGTGGAAAATATTTCGCGACATGGTGGTTCCCATGAGTTCGGCTACGGGAATCTACGTGTTTATCATTACCATTGTACAGGGACTTCAGTATGTATTTACACCCATCAAAGTGGTGACTCAGGGTGGCCCAAACTACGCCAGTTCAAACTTAATATATATGTCTTACCATGAGGCATTTACCCTGTACCGTACGGGCACTTCATCAGCCGTATCAGTGATTACCATGGTGCTGTTTATCGCGCTGTTGTTGCTGGAATTCAGGTTTGTGGAAAAGGGGGTATATTATGAAAATTAAAGAAATGCAGCTGGGATGGCACCTTCTTCTTTTGTGTGCTGTGTTTCTCATGCTGATCCCCATTGTGTTTGCTGTGTCCAATTCCTTTAAATCCATGCAGGATGCCTTCAATACAGTATTTGAGATTATCCCGGCTAGGCCCACAGTGGAGAACTATCTCCATGTATTTAGTAAGCTCCCCTTTTTGAGGATTACACTGAATACATTTTTGATTGCTGCCACTGTAACTATTTTTAAGACGGTTACCAGCCTGTTTGCTGCGTATTCCTTTGTTTATTTCGATTTTAAGGGGAAGGGAATTCTGTACTTTATCATGCTGTCTACTATGTTCATACCATTTACCGTTACAATGATTCCCAACTATCTTATGATTTCCAAAATCGGTCTTAGTGACAAAATATGGGGTGTTGCTCTGCCCCAGTTGGCCGATGTGCTGGGAATATTTCTCCTGCGCCAATCCATGCGGGGAATTCCCAGGGCTCTTATTGAAGCGGCAAAGATGGAAAATGTGAAGAATCTGAAAATCATGAAGGATATCATTATACCATTGGTACGGCCCTCCATTATTTCCACGGGAATCATTTTTTTCATCAATTCCTGGAACGAGTATGTGTGGCCGGTTCTTATACTGAAAAGCAAGGAGAATTACACTCTGTCGTTGGCCTTGCAGATGTATATAAGTGCAGAGGGAGGAACAGAGTTTACCATAGCAATGGCTGTTTCGGTTATGACCATGATTGTTCCGCTGACATTGTATATCCTCTTTCAGAGATATATCATCAATACCTTTGCCATGTCGGGCATTAAGGGGTAAGGGGAATTTGCAGTTTTGGAAGTCTGATAAGGAGAAATAAATGAAAAACATAGTATTTGACCATGTAGTAAAGGCTTATGACAGTAATGTAATCGTTAAGGATCTGAGTATGGAAATCAGGGAAGGAGAGCGTCTGATTCTATTGGGACCTTCCGGGTGCGGCAAATCAACCACCCTGCGAATGATTGCGGGTTTAGAGAAACTTAGCGGGGGAAATCTCTATATGAATGACAGATTGGTAAACAATGTACCTTGTGGGGAGAGGAATGTGTCCATGGTATTTCAAAATTATGCTTTGTTCCCTCATATGACAGTGCAGAATAATATCATTTATGGCTTAAAAGCCCACAAGATGGATCCATCAGAGATAAAGTCTCGGCTTTTAGAGGTTCTGGATATGCTGGACTTGAAGGGCTTGGAGGATCGTAAACCCAAGGATCTCTCAGGCGGCCAGCGCCAGAGGGTAGCGCTGGCCAGGGCAGTGGTGAAACGTTCGGATTATTTCCTTCTGGACGAACCACTTTCCAACCTAGATGCCCAGCTTAGGCTGCGGGCACGGAAAGAGCTGGTGAAAATCCATGAGAGGTATCATCAGACCCTTGTATATGTAACCCATGATCAGATTGAGGCCATGACCGTGGGACAGCGCATTGCTCTTATGTACGAGGGGAAAATGCAGATGCTGGATACTCCCTCTAATGTATATAACCGTCCCGCAAATGTATTTACTGCAAAGTTCATTGGATCCCCTTCCATGAATATTGTAGAGGCATCCTATACCAAGGGAACACTGGTGATTGGAAAACAGGTAATCTGTCTGCCGGATATGTGGTCCAGATTAGCTTCACATAATGAGTCTGATCGTTTGTTCCTGGGAATCCGTCCAGAGCACATGGTTTTGCTGCGTAGGCATCAGGATAATACTCTGGAGGGAATTGTAAAATATGTGGAGGATTATGGTAACCGGTACGGTGTGTATGTACATATGGATAATATGGAGTTGATCGCAGTGAGTGACGGAGATATCCCGGCTCCGGGAGAAAGAATATTCATTCAATTGGATTTTGACAAAATGCATCTCTTTGACAGGGATACCCAGATTTCTCTGGGTTATCCTGAGCAGTTAAGGGCCGCCAAGGAGCCGTATATAGTTCAGAATGGGGTCAGGAAGAAGGGAGAAAAGGACAATGGCTTTGCTCATCAGTACCAATATGTATAAGGCGGAGGAATTTAAGAGAGTCCTGTCATATGTGGCTAAATGGAAGGGACAGGTGGGGGTGGAAGTATTTCCTATGTTCCATCAGCAGATATTTGCCTCCCTACTAGAGGGGAGCATGGACATTCTGAGCCATGTTCCCATTAGTTTTCACGGTCCCTATTACAAGGCAGAGCATTCAGCACTTCAGGGATCCGCAGAGTATGAATATACTATGGAGCTGGTGGTGCAGACACTTCAATATTCAGAGAGGCTTAATAGCCGTTATATGGTTTTCCATCACAATAACTGCGTTGTCAGGGATAAGGAGAGGATGATCAGGGATTCCTGCATGAATTACCGCAGGGTGGAGGAACTGTTTCGCCCCTCTGGAATACCGGTGGCCGTGGAGAATGCAGGGGTCATGGATCGGAATAATATGCTGCTGGACGAGAATGAGTTTGTTTCTTTGTGCCAGACGGAAAAGTACCCGGTGCTCATAGACATCGGACATACCCACGCCAATGGGTGGAACCTGTGTAATGTTATGGAACGTCTTCGGGGACAGATTGTGGCGTACCATCTTCACAATAATGACGGAGTTCATGATAATCACAGGCGAATTGAGGACGGAACCTTGGATTTTGGCAGCTTCCTGACCTGGTTTAGGAAATATACCCCTCAGGCCGACCTGGTAGTGGAATACGGCATGGAGACAGCGGATGACTGTGAGGGCATTGCGGAGGATGTGGAGTGGCTACTGGCCTTTGAAAACAGTTTGTAGTGGTTTGAAAAATGTAAGTTAATGAGTGAAAGCACGGATTAAACAGTTGTTCGTGCTTTTTTTGTCACGGTTATGATGGCAAGTGTTCATTTGTGGGTTTGTCATGGGTTCCATGATGGAAATGTTGCAATCTCTTGAGGCTCATGGTAAGATAGATATGCTGTATTTACAGGAACCGTATGAAAATATGATACGAGAAGAAATAGCGCGGCAGCATACAGGTAAGAAACCGGGGAGGGATGGTAATCAAAAAGAAAAAGGTAATCGTCAGTAAACAAAAAGTTTCTGGTGAAATGAAACACCAGAAACCCTTGATTTAATAAAAATCGGAGTAACAGGATTTGAACCTGCGACCTCTCGGCCCCCAGCCGAGCGCGCTACCAAGCTACGCCATACTCCGTTGTTGAACTAACTATTGTAGTATAGCATAATTTTTTTGTTTTGAAAAGCCCTATTTTGAAAAAAATTGAAATTATTGTAATTATTCAGCTATATGTCAATTTGTAGAGAAATTTACTTATGCAAGCCAGCTTACAGCACATATTGACGCATGGCTGAATAGTTACAAATTATTTCAAAAACAGTATGTTTAACGGGGGATGATGAAACAGGCACGGCATAAGGAGGCCTGAAGTGGGAAAGGACATTTAAGATGGAAAGAGAGAAGAAAAGAATTGTCAGCTTTGATCTTGATATGACGCTTTTGGATCATAAGACGTGGAAGATACCAGAGAGCGCTATGGAGGCGGTAGAACTTTTGCGGCGGGACAGTGTGATCGTGGTGGGCAGCGGACGCAACATGGATCTGGCGTTAAGTGTGGAGTACAGGGATCAGATCCGGCCGGATGCAATCATCCATATGAATGGCACCAGGGTAACTGTCAAGGGAAAGACACTGTATGAGCATATTATGGACAAAGAACGTCTGCGCCGCCTTCTGGCCTATGGTGAGGAACGGGGAATTGCTCTTGGAGTAAGTATGGAGAACGGCGATTACTATACTGCGCCTGAGGTTGTGGAGCGGATGGATCTGCTCCGCTGGGGAGAGACCAGCCGGCGCTTTGAGGATCCGTGGAAACTGATGGAAATGCCGGTGCGTACCCTGGTATATGTGGGCGGACCGGAGAATGTGGCGGAACTGGAAGCCCATTTTCCTGAATTTAAGTTTCCCTTGTTTTCCGGGAAAATGGGGGCCGATGTGGTGGAAAAGGAAGCCTCCAAGGCAGAGGGGCTAAAGAGGCTCTGTCAATACTATGGAATGGAGCTGGGGCAGACGGCAGCATTTGGAGACAGCATGAATGATTATGAGATTGTTTCGCTGGCAGGAACCGGGATTGCAATGGGAAATGCGGTGGAGGAATTAAAGACAATAGCGGATTATGTGACAGATGCGGTGGATCAGGACGGCGTGTGGAACGCCTGCCGTCATTTTGGGTGGATATAGGGAGAAGAGCAATGGCCAAAAAACTGGATGTGGTAGTGATCGGAGCAGGGCCTGGAGGATATACAGCGGCCCTCAAGGCGGCGAAACTGGGGCTTAAGGTGGCTGTAATTGAGGAAAAAAGGGTGGGAGGAACCTGTGTAAACCGAGGTTGTATTCCTGCCAAGGCGCTGCTTTATGCTTCAGGGATGTTCCGCATGATGCAGAACTGCGGTGAATTTGGCGTGTCTGCGGATGGTATTTTCTTTGATTTTGGGAAAATGCAGTCTTATAAGAAGACAGCTGTGGATAAGTACCGGAATGGTATTGAGAGGCTGTTTGAAACCTGCAAAGTAGAAGTCATCTATGGGAAGGGAACGCTGCGCAGGGATCGGACGGTAGAAGTAGAACTGGCAGAAGGGGGAAGGGAGTTCTATGAGGGAAAGAACGTGATCCTGGCGGCGGGAGCAGCACCGGTGATGAGTTCTATTCCTGGCGCGGATCTGCCGGGGGTGTGGAACAGTGATCGGCTGCTGGCCGCGCCAAACCGCGAGTTTTTCCGGCCACTGCCGTCAGTGATCGCTGTGGAGTTTGCCACTCTGTTTAATAACTTATGCTCTCATGTGACCATTGTGGAGAAGAAAAAACATCTGATGGCCCCTATGGATGATGTGATGTCTGCTGCCCTGGAACGTGTGCTTTGCAGAAAAGGAATTCACGTCTACTGTGATTCTACGGTGACAGAACTGACCCAGGGGGAGAATGGACTGAATTGTGTGATCACCCCCAATGACGGCAGTGAACCAGTGCGTACAAGGGCCGGGCAGGTGCTGATGGCCATTGGACGGCGGCCGGATACAGAGGGGTTATGCGGCACGGATGTGAACCTTGAAAAGAAGGATGGAAGGATTGCCGTATCTGCGGATTTTGAGACGAGCGAGCCGGGAGTCTATGCTATCGGTGATGTGTGCGCAGAAATTCAGCTGGCCCATGTGGCAGCAGCCCAGGGAACCTATGTGGTAGAAAAAATTGCCGGACGGCCTCATTCCATACAGCTGCAGGCAGTACCCACCGGGATGTTTGTTCCCCTTCCCATTGTGCCTAACTGTATTTATACAGATCCAGAGATAGCGACGGTGGGACTGACAGAGGAAGAGGCAGGAAAGCGGGGGCTTAAAGTGCGCTGCGGCCATTTTTCCATGGAGGAAAATGGACGGTCTATCATTTCCGGAGAACAGGACGGCTTTATTCAGCTGGTGTTTGAGGCCTACAGTAATACTATTGTGGGCGCTCAGATGATGTGTCCCCGTGCGACGGATATGATTGGAGAAATTGCAACGGCAATTGCAAATGGTCTGACAGCGGAGCAGATGTCATTTGCAATGCGGGCTCAACCGACGTATAATGAAGGAATCGGCGCGGCCATTGCGGATGCGCTGAGAAAGGCGTAATATCGGTGCAGATCAGAACGCAGGCGGCAGAAAACGGCTGCAAAGATGAAAAATACCGATATTATACGCAGCAGAGGAGGAAGAAAAATGCATATAATTGATGAGAGAATGGAACATTTACGCGAAAAAATGAGAGAGCGCCAGATGGATGCATATCTTGTTCCTACAGCGGATTTTCATGAATCTGAATATGTGGGAGATCATTTTACCTGCAGAAAGTTTCTCACCGGTTTTACGGGTTCTGCGGGTACGGCAGTTGTTACCCTGGATGAGGGTTTCCCTGGGGCCCACCAGAT
>OAWB01001252.1_pt1 | contig 9746 bp, 10 predicted proteins | sample 1550621 | NCBI WGS metagenome assembly OAWB01 (sample SAMEA2580107, study PRJEB22360) | human gut metagenome | biome: human gut; feature: human-associated habitat; material: faeces | place: Denmark | collected 2008/2010
CCGTGACTTCCAGCCGGATGCCCGGCACGAGGTCGCCGTCCTTCCCGGCGGGGAACATCTCGCTGCCGGACGCCTGCGTCACCAGATATACCTGTGTCAGAAGCGCCCAGAGCACGGCGGCGAACACCGCCAGCCGCACCGCCAGACTGCGCACTTCCCGCAGCAGGGGGCTTTTTTCCGGCTTCGCCGGTCCGGACGGCTTCGCTTCCGGCGTCCCGGGCGGGGCCTCCGGGGCAAGCGCCTCGTTTGGTTCCTTCACTCATCTTCCTCCTTCTTTCTGTTTTTGCAGCCCAGAACGGCCGCACCGGCACACAGCATCAGCGGCAGCCCGAAGAAGTCTGTCTCCACGCCGGTGTCCGGGTCTATATCGGCCAGAACGTAGTGGGCATAGAAATTGACGACGCCGTTTTCCAGCTCTTCGCCGGTGGGCTCATAGCCCTCTTCCCACTCGTCCTGCGATACCTTTTCCTTCGGGTCCGGCTCATCCGTCACCGAACCGGGGAGCTCTTTGTACCAGCCGTCGAAGACGTAGCGCGCACCGCCGATGTCGAACTCTTTTTCGATGTCCGCCGTCGTCTCTTCCACCCGCTCGCCGCTCTGGTACTCGCGGCTTTCCCGGATGCTGTAGTCGTCCTCGCCCGGGGCGCGGACGTTGAACCGGGCCGTGAAGCTTTTCCTGCTTTTGACGCTGATGATGCAGTCGATGTGCTTGTCCGGTTCTGTCCCGTTGCTGCGCGAGATCTTGTACGGCGTCACCACGATGCTCTCCAAATCTTCCCGCGTCAGCCCTTCGACGCCGGTAGCCTCTTCGATGGTGTCCTTATACTCGTCCCATATCTCATCGACGACCTCGTCCCAGTAGTCATCGCCCGGTTTCAGCGACCATGCGTCGCCAGTCACGCCGCCCGGCCACGATACAACATAGTCTGACACATCTGTCAGGATGTTCTTGCCGTTATCTTCCCATGCCGCGCCGTAGGTCTTCACCTTGCCGACCCACTTGCACTCGCTGTTGTCCGGCGCCCACTGGCTGGGGTCATTGCTGCCGGGCCGGCTGGTGGGGGTCTTCCGGCAGGAGGGGTCTTGAGCAGGAAGACCGCCGCCGATTCCTCCTGAGCCCAATCGCCCCGGCCCGGTGCATCCTCATCCAGTTCGTCCGCAGGCAGGGCATTTTTATCCTCGTCTGCGCTGTCGTCGGCCAAGTCGGCATCCTCCTCAGGGGATCTGTCTTTTTCGGGCTGCTCTGCCTCATCCGGAGGCGTTTCCTCCTCGGCGGTGGGCCGTTCTTCCCACAGCTCCGGCAGAACGGCGATGTCCTCTTCCTCGTCTGAAACAGACTCCTCCTGCCGGGCCTCATCGTCGGTGAAACAGGCGTAGAGGCTGCACTCGCTGTCCGCTTCCGGCCAGAGCGGTCCTTCATCCGGCACGAAGCGGACCGCCGTCCCTTCGTCGTCCCGGCTGTACCAGAAGCGGAAGCGCTTTCCCTCTACCTCCGGCTCTTCGGGCATCAGAAGCTCTTCGCCGCTGCCCACGGTCTGTTCCGCGTAGGGCAGGCCGCCGTCGGCCTCGTCCGACTCGCTGAGCCAGAAGAGATAGGTCCTCTCAAACTGCTCGTCCGCTTTGACGGCCCCGCTGTCCGGCGTCGGCGTCTCATCGGGCAGCCCGATGTCATCCAGCCCGTCCACCACGACGGGGATGCCGCCTTCCGCGGGCAGAAGCACCGGCTCGTCTGTCCGGATGTCCTCTTCTTCGTCCCAGGCAGGCTCGTCCTCTATTTCTTCGTCCCATGTCTGGTCCGGCACGCTGTCCGTCCGCTCCGGCCCTTCGGCAAATGCGGGCAGCAGACAGCCGCACAGCAGCACCAGCACGATGCACAGTGCTGCGGCGCGCAGTGTCAGCCGCCTCCGTTCCAGTCGATTCCGCATACAACAGCCCTCCTTCATTCTCGCTCCCGGCGGGGATGCCGCCCTTTGCGTTATCAGGATACCGTTTACCGGACACGAAGGATGTCATTGCATGCCAGTGCAAAAAAATTTACGCATAAAAAAACGCCGCCGGGGTCTTTCGACTCCGGCAGCGGTCTGCTGTCTCCGAATTTTCGGTTTTCAGGTGCGGGTGGTGGCTTCCATGCAGTGCTCTGAGGGGGCGTAATATTCCATCAGAGCAATGTAATTCTCGCAGTGGTGGCAGAACGCCGCCCGGATGGCGTCGTCGGGCGCGCTCCTCATCGACACGAACATCAGGATGTACTTTGCAATGAGGCTCACCGCCTCGCTCTCGAGGCCATAGCAGAGGCCCACCGCCAGGATCGGCACGACGATCTGCTGCGCACGGATGGGGATATTCTCCGCATCGACCCGCTTGAGCACGGCACGGCTCATGGTGGATGCCGCCCAGACGGAGCGGGAGATCTTCCAGTAATCCATATTCTTCAGATGGGTGAGGGTACGCAGCCGCTGGATGACCTCGCCATCGTCCAGAACTTTGTTCTGCGTGACCTCCTTCTCCGAGCGGATGAAGGCGCACTGTATCATGTCCATCAGGGCGGCTTCGTACTTCTCATGGTAGTTCTCGCGGGAGATGAAGTACTCCTCCATCCGGAGCATGACTTCGTCCGTTTCTTTGTCGGTAGCCAGCCAGCTGAAGTCCAGCGGCGTCGGGCCGAAATCATTCTTGCCCATCTCGTTCAGGTCTTTCAGCTCTTCCTCGTTCCGGGTGGAGGGAAGGAAGCGGTCGTTGCCGTTCCGGTGGAAGCCCCACTCCTCGGGCAGAAGATGCGGCACGATGTCGCCGCTGGAGATGATGTTGAAGATGTTGCTCTCGCCCCAGCTCTCTTTCAGGCTGCCGTCGGCGTTGTGGTTGTTGTCGTAGTCCTGCTGCAAGTCGGGGTAGTCCTGCGGGCCGAGGGCCACCGGCGTCGCAAAGGTGTAGACAAAGACATTCTCCCGTTCCAGTCCGGACAGCTCCCTGTTGACCCGGGCGGCCAGAAGGTTCGCCACCACCGCACCGCGGCTGTAGCCGCCCATCCAGAGCTTGACGACGCCCAGCTCTCCCTTTTGCTGAGCTGCCGCCAGATAGTTCTTCAAATCGGCAAACACCTCATGCACCGGGATGATGAAGCCGCTGTGGGCGTGGCCCGTGCCGGTGTGCAGATTGCTCACCCACTCGCCGCCGTAGCCGCCGCCGCGCAGGATGAGCGCCACGATGGTGGTGCGCTTCCCGTTCAGGGTGATGGTCTTGCGGGCCGTGGACCAGCCCACGAAGTCGCCCGCCTTGCCCACATCGACATCATAATAGCGGTATTTCACGTCGCCGAAGCCCAGCTTGGTATAGGCTGCGTCGAGGCTGTTCTCGCGGCCCACGTCCCCGTTGGCCCAGTATTTCGCATCGCTGGCCCATGTATTGAAAGCAGCCGTCACCATGCCCAGCGTCGCCAGCGCCAGCTGGTGGTCGTACTGGATGGAGGTGTGCGCAAAAAAACTGTCACTGTAGTAATATTCGTGCTCGATGTCCATCTGGCTCAGCTCGCTGCGGAAGGACATTGTATAATTGCCTGCCGGGACTGCCCGGCCCACCGTCTGGCTTTTTGCCGCCGCCTCAGCCCGGGGCAGTGCCAGCCCGGGCGCAAGAGCTGCACTGCAAACCAGCGCTTTACAGAAATCACGTCGTTTCATGGTCTTTCCCCCTTGCTGCTTTCCATAAACCTCTGACATTTCTATCGTATAGGTGGTTTGCTATAGTATACCGTATTTTTCCAGCGGATTCAATCATCAACTCTGCCGATCGGGTATATAAAAACCGGGCCGCAGCGATGCGGCCCGGTCATTTTCGTATTCTCAGAGAAGCTGCGGGTCCGTCTGGCGGCAGAAGTCCACGATGTGGTGGAACATCTGCTCGACCGCCGGAGCCATCGCCGTGGGGCGCTGGACAGCCAGACCCACCACCCGGTACTCTTCCGGCTCGATGGGGTAGATCTTGACCGCCGCCGTGCAGCTGCGCAGCAGCATCCGGGGCATGATGGAGATGCCGAGGCCCGCCTCCACCATGGCGATATTGGACTGGTCGTCGATGACGTGGCAGCGGCGCTCGGTGGAGATGGAGTATTTCTTGAGGAACTGGCGCATCTCGGCGTCGGTGGCGTCGCACTGGACGACAAAGCTCTGGCCGTTCATCAGCTCCGGCGTCATAATGCCGTTTGGCGGTTCGGGCCAGTCCTGCGGCACGATGCAGAGCAGCGGCTCACGGAACAGCTCGGTCAGGTTGAACTCTTCGCGGCAGGTGGCGGACAGGAAGGCCAGGTCCACCTGACCGGTGCGCAGCCACTCCTTCACGTCGTCGTAAGTACCCTGATAGACCTCGACTTCGATCTGGGGGTAGCTTGCCATGAAGCTCTTGAGGATCTGGGGCAGCAGGCCGGCGCAGACCGAGTTGAATGCACCCAGCTTCACCTTGCCCTTTTCCAGGCCGTTGAGGCGGGCGATGCTCTGCTGCAAGGCCTCGTCGCTGTTGAGCACCGCCCGGATGGACGGGTAGAGCGAAGCGCCATAGCTGGTCATGGTCACGCCGTTTTTGCCGCGGTTGAATAAGGTAAAGCCAAGCTCAGCCTCCATCACCGCGATGGCATGGCTGATGGCAGAGGGGGTCAGATGCAGCTGCTGGGCCGCTTTGTTAAAGCTGCCCTGACGCGCGACTGCATCGAAAATCTCGTAAGAAAACAGCGTCATGTCCCTAGCCTCCTTCCGTTTTTCAGTTCGGAGACGCCCGTTCTTCTGTGAATCTTTTTCACCTTGAGGATGCTATGCATCAATTTTCTTTTTGAGTGTACTATCCTATCTCCGCTTTGTCAAGCATCCTAACCTTAATTTTGGACGTTGAGCCAAATTTCCGCTTTTGAAACGCCATTTATAAGGGATATTGCGCCCTTTTTCGTTCCAGTATTTTCCTGTTTTGAACAAAAAGACCGACCGCCCTCCATCCCGGAAAGCCGTCGGTCTTCTGCGTTCTATAGATGTTTTTACTCGAGCACCCGCAGCAGGCTCATCTTGAAGCGGCCCTGCGCCGTGACGCCGTGGAGACCGTTCTTGTCGAGGCGGAAGCTCTCGCCTGCGTTCAGCTCATAATTCTTCTGAATCTTCTTCATTTTTGTACCTCTGGCCTCTAAAATTTTTGAAAAAATCACAGGCACAAGCTCAAAAAGCCCGTATAAAACAAAAAAGACGGCAAACCGTTTCTCTCAACGATTTATCGTCCTTTTGGTGCGCTCGAGGGAACTCGAATCCCTGGCCCTCTGATTAAAAGTCATTGAACGGATAGATTTTTGTGCCTTTAATTGCGAAGAAATATACGGCAATTAGTGCATTTTTCGCTGCCATGTGATTGATGGAACGCCCGTGGATTCTTGAGTTGTCGCATTTTTGTCGCACATTTTTGCGAGACGATAAATGGGACTTTTATAATTAGAGAAGGGGTGGAAGAGGTTATACTTTGAGATGGAGGATTGATGAGGCATTCGCTGAGAGGTCAGTTGTGACAACGGGGAAGTGGGGGCGATTTTTCTTCGAGCAGCACCATTTTAGGAACATTAAAATTTGCCCGGAGTGATTTTGGAGACATGTGTAGGAAGATGCAGGAATTGTGGATCTCCGCCGGGAAGGGGGATACAAGGATGTGATGGGGATAGGTATGGATACCATCACATCCTTATATAACGACCTCTAAAAATAGCCGTATGAACTCCTGAAGTCTGGTGTCCACACAGCATTGCGTTAAAACCTGATTACCTTCTGTTCGTGGGTGAAAGCAGAGATGGTTGCCACACCGTTCTTGAAATAGAACACCTCAGTGTTACCATCGTCTGCAGCACACATTTTCTTCAGCCCCGGATAAGCATCCATCATGGACTGGCGTGCTTCAATGCGGTCATCTTCTGCCAACTCACCAGCAACACGAATCCACTCGCCACCTTTGAATGCACACAGCTCCGCCTTCGGGTTGGCATGGAGCTGCTTGGAAACATCCTTTTTCTTTCCAGTCTGGATGTACAGCTTCCCTTTAAAAATATGTGCTGTGCCAGACGGACGAACTCTCGGCTGGTCGCCTTCCACAGTTGCCAGATAATAAGTTTCAGCTTCTTTTAAGAACTTGACGATTTCTTCCATTGATGTGGTTCCTATCTCTCCCCCTTTTTCACAGAGTCTTCTTTAAATTATTTCACTTTCTCAAGAACCTCATCAGCATTCATGCCGTCAGCCAGAAATTTCTTGACCACAGCTTCGGCTTCTGCCTTTTTTGCTTCTTCGGATGCCTTCTGATTTGTTTTGGCTTTCTTGGCCTCTAGCTTGGTTACCTCTTTCTCGGCGGACTTCAGTTCGGATTTCTTAGCTTTCGGGTCGGCTTTCAGAGAATCGATATTGGCAGTGATAGAAGAAATCTCATCGTTGAGAGAGACGATCACAGACTGTTTCTCGGCAATCTGAGATGCAGAGTCGGATCGGTTCTTGCTGCCTTTGGTTCTGGCCATAGGATGATGCCTCCCGAAAGAATATGTAAGATTTGATGTTAGTATAACAGCGGCATCCACTCGATGTCTATCATAAAGAAGATTCGCTCTTAACTATTTTTGACACAGAGTACTTGTCCGCCAGTTGTTGAATAGCATTGCTTTGTTCTGCTGTTGCCAGCGGATTCAAAATGATGCTCTCAACGAACAAGTTAAACTTAAACGGAACTTCCAGCCCTGCCTCCTTCTCACGCTTATAAATTATAGCTCTAATTTCGTTTTCCTTTTCAAATTCGTGCTTTTTCAAAGCATGGAAAACTCTCATCGCATGAGGGAGATCAAACCGCTTTCGCTCTTCGTCATTTGGGATATAGAATGGGATATCTCCCGTCCCCAGATTTCCATCCTCATTCAGATAATGAATTTGATAAACACGCCCACCTCTAGCTGCTGCACATATCACTAATTGACGCACAGTCATTACAATGCAGACACCGTCCTTATTTTCATCTTCACCTGCATACTCTGCTCACATTTTTTTATTTCCCGGTTGGTAAGGAGTCCAGCATGAAACATATGGCACATAGACTTTGTTCTTTAGAATGTTGAACTGCCGATAGTTCTCCTCAGATTCTTTGCTCCATCCTTCAAAAAACGATGAGGGAATCTCACCTTCATATTTGTCTTTAAAATTGAACGCATTACAAAAGAACAATGTATTGGAAGAAAGCATTGACTCCAATTTATTGCAGCTAATATATCTCGCAATTTTCAAGTCCAGTTTTGGCTCATGCTCACTGTTAATGCGTTCCATTTCCCACGCCGTATAAATAGCCATACAGTATTCTCCCTTTTTGAAAAAAAGCCTCTGCCTCTTAGCCACAATCTCTTGTGTTGTCTACCGCTCACCGCGTAGGGGTGTGCAAAGTTTCGAGCGGCAAAGCTGTGGGAAGTCTCCCGCAGCCTTATATTATACTAAAAACCGGTGTTTTTCAAGAATTGCAAGCAAATATACAACACCGCAGTCAAATAATCATCTATGCTTAAATGCAGAGGTGATTACAACGAAAACACAGCTCAGAAAATTTGCAGTTCTTAAAACTATTTCCTCGAAAATAGGTGCTTACCTTCATAAAATCGATGCTGTTCCACAAGAAGATGATTTGGATTTTGACGATGAGGAATGGATGGACTATCCAGTAAAACCAACTCTTGCCCACGTCATCCTTGATCTGCTGCTCTCCCCTACATACCGTCTACCCAAAACTGTAACCGTAGTACGCATCTATCGAGATAAAAACATATTCTCCGTCTGTCCAAGGTGCGATGTCTGCATAGAGCGAGAATACCAAGGGTACTGCCATCGATGTGGACAGTATCTCGACTGGTCAAAACTGGATGATGCAGAGGAAATCTTCATAGGATGGGACGGCGTGGAAGATGATGATCAACCATCTCGCTATGCCACATCATTATGATGTATGCCACCAAAATGCCAATCCACCCGCCCATCGTATTACCGAACACATCATCGAACTCTGCGATGCCAAGTCCCGTAATATACTGGGTGGTTTCAATTGCCACAGACATCACGAAGGGAATCAACAGCACCCACTTTTTCTGAAACCACCTATACAGCCCCGTTCCAAGTGGAATAAGCAGCCAGATGTTATTGATGTCCCCCACTCTCACAGATTGCTCTTTCAAAAACTTCCCAGCATAGGAAAAGAGGACAAAGTTCGTTCTTGCATCCCCTGACTCCCGAAACATCAGTTTTCATAAAGAATAAAAGCTATATAAACAACCGTCCGTACCACGCTCAAACTCTTCGGAAGAGCAATTATCAGCAAGCAGACAACGCAACCCAAAACAACTACCATACACAGGAAGCCATTCAGAAGGTTGTCCACACACGGCATAACGTTACCGTTTCTGTCAAGCAGAAGGTTCACCTTGCCACTGCGTTTGATGCCGTACTGCCCTTTAGACAATGCCTTTGGATTGCCATTCGCATCAAAATACATATCCGTATCTGCTGTGCCATCTCTATGGTAGGTACATTTAAGAATAGTATATCCTGCATTGGTAGGGGCAGGGTTGCCATCTAAGTCAAGATAAGTGATCTGGCTGATGTATCCTTGTTCGTTGCGTTGGTATAACTCGCCATACTGACCAAGAGAAGATTTTACAGGTTTTCCTTCTGTGTCAAAGTATCGTTCGCCAATAACGGTTCCTTCCGAATCACGCTGATATGTCTTAATCGCATATCCAGATGAAGTACGCACCGCATGGCCGTCTTTATCGAGGAAGGCAAGGCTAATGTTCTGACCTTCAGCATTATACCCACGACGAAGCCCATAGTATCCGCCGGAGCACTGTACCTGCTGTCCATTCAAATCATAGAAGAAATCGTCATAAGCCCTGCCGTCAACCTGCGTTCTGACAATAGTAGAATATCCGTCACTACATATTATTGGATTACCTTCGACATCAAGATATGTGATCATCGTACTCGTTTCATCGTATTCATACGATAATCCATGAAAATTTTCATACCTTGCCACAGGGTATCCGTTTGCATCAAGATAACGTTCCTCTACAACTCGATCGTCATCATCCTGCATTCTGCACACGGTTGCATAGCCCATATCAATGGCATCTGTGATTACCCCATCAGGATTCACATGGCTTGTGCTGATCACACTTCCATCTACGGTTTCTCGGATACTCAATTCTGAGGCAGTGTATCCTGCATCGTGGTCTACATCAGCATCTGGCAACAGTGCCAAGATGGAAAGAAGGATAATAGATACAATCAGCAGCATTCCACATTCTCGTTTTAGGCTTGCACTCAAACTCCATAACCCCGACTCTTGATAGTCTCCACAACCTGTGTCACATACTTCTGGCAGGTGTCATGGTCAGGTGCTTCCACCATCACACGCACGACAGGCTCAGTGCCGGACTCACGGACAAGGATACGACCGGTGTCACCCAGTGCTTCGGCTACGGCCTTGACTGCTGCCTGCACTGCTTCGTCGTCCTTCGCAGCTTTCTTGTCGGTCACGCGAACATTCTCCAGAACCTGCGGGTAGATCTTCAGCGGCTCAGCCAGCTTGCTCATGGGCAGTTTCTTGGCAAGCATGACTTCCATCATCTTCAGACTGGTCAGAATACCGTCACCGGTGCTAGCGTACTTAGAGAAGATGATATGACCACTCTGCTCACCGCCAATACGGCAGCCGTT
>OAWB01001265.1_pt1 | contig 9679 bp, 10 predicted proteins | sample 1550621 | NCBI WGS metagenome assembly OAWB01 (sample SAMEA2580107, study PRJEB22360) | human gut metagenome | biome: human gut; feature: human-associated habitat; material: faeces | place: Denmark | collected 2008/2010
CTGTTCACCCTGGACAGAAGATCCGCCTGCACAACAGGCTCCACGCCTGCCGCCTTTACATCAAGCACTGTTTTTGCCAGCTTCTGGCTGTACTTTATAACCGCAGGGATTATCTGCTTGGAAGCCATGTCAATCATGGTCAGCGCTTCAATATTAATGCTCTTCGCATAGGTCTCATACTCAATCTCTTCACGGGATTCCAGCTCTGCTTTGGTAAAAATATGAAACCGTTCAAACAGCTTCACCGTTCTTTCCGTAGTCAGGGCGCCTGCCGCTTCAATCATGGACTTGATATTGGGAAGTCCCCGTCTCTCCGCTTCCTTCACCCATTCCTCAGAATACCCGTTTCCATTGAAAATAATCCTGTGATGCTCGGTCAGATACTGTTTAATCAGATCATGCACAGCCATATCGAAATCATCCGCTTTTTCCAGAATATCCGCCGCTTCGCAGAAAGCCTCCGCCACAATGGCATTCAGTGTAATATTAGGGCTTGCCACAGAATCCGCGGAACCTACCATACGGAATTCAAACTTGTTCCCCGTAAAAGCAAAGGGCGAGGTCCTGTTCCTGTCCGTGGCATCCTTGGGGAGATCCGGCAGCGTGGAAACACCGGTCATCAGTTTGCCGCCCAGAAGGCAGGACTTGGCTTCTCCGGTCTCAATCAGCTGTCTTACCACATCCTCCAGCTGCTCGCCCAGGAATACGGAAATAATAGCCGGAGGTGCTTCATTGGCTCCAAGCCTGTGATCATTTCCCACATCAGCAGCGCTCTGACGAAGCAGATCCGCATGGATATCCACAGCCTTCAGGATACAGGCCAGCACAAGCAGGAACTGGATGTTTTCATTGGGTGTCTCGCCGGGATCCAGCATATTCATGCCGTCATCCGTAGTGATAGACCAGTTGTTGTGCTTACCGGAACCGTTCACGCCCGCAAAGGGCTTCTCGTTCAGCAGGCATCTGAGTCCATGGCGTTCCGCCAGCTTTTTCATCGTTTCCATTATAATCTGATTGTGGTCTACCGCAATATTGGCCGTTTCATAAATGGGAGCAAGCTCATGCTGCGCCGGAGCCGCCTCATTATGCTGCGTTTTGGCAGTGACGCCCAACTTCCACAATTCAATGTTCAAATCCTTCATGAAAGCGCCCACGCGCTCCCTGATAACGCCGAAGTAATGATCCTCCAGCTCCTGTCCCTTAGGCGCCGGCGCTCCGAACAGCGTACGGCCTGCGAAAATCAAATCCTCTCTTTTCAGATATTTCTGGCGATCCACCAGGAAATACTCCTGCTCCGGTCCCACGGAAGCCGTTACCTTGGTAGCTCTCGTATTCGAACAGCTTAACAATACGCAGCGCCTGCTCCCCGATTGCTTCCATGGAACGAAGCAGCGGTGTTTTCTTATCCAGCGCCTCGCCCGTATAGGAACAGAAGGCGGTGGGAATACAGAGAATCACCCCCGTGGCATCCTCCTTCAGGAAAGCGGGAGAGGTAATATCCCACGCCGTATAGCCTCTTGCTTCAAAGGTGGCCCGCAGGCCTCCTGAGGGGAAGGATGACGCGTCCGGCTCTCCCTTGATCAGTTCCTTTCCGGAAAACTCCATCAGCATCCTGCCGTTTTCATCCGGATGACCGATAAAAGAGTCATGCTTTTCAGCCGTAATGCCTGTCAGCGGCTGGAACCAGTGGGTATAATGGGTCGCGCCGTGTTCTACAGCCCAATCCTTCATGGCCTTCGCCACAATGTCCGCGGTTGCAAGGGAAAGCTCCCCGCCCTGGTCCATGACCTTCTTAACCTCTTTATATACATTCTTGGGAAGACGCTCTCTCATAGTGCCCAGGTTGAATACGTTTTCGCCGAAAATTGCTTCAACGTTCAAAACTTCGCTCATTTTATCCTCCATTCCGCCGCCGCGAATTACGGCTTTCTCTCTAAATTTTCACGCCCGCAGGCATCCCGCATCCGTTATGTATGCGTTTCCTGACGGAAACCGACTTTCCACCTTCGGAAAAAACAAAGCTGCGCCGTTGCCATAACTCCCCGCCTTCCCCGGATTTTCTGCTGCCCATATCACAAAGTTCCGGCAGCCCGGGTTTTTTCAACTTATATTATCACAACTTTTTTATACTTGCATCAAAAAAATTAAAAACATGCCCCAAATCAGACAATATGCAGACAGCAGCCCGGAAAAAAGCGCTTTCCCCGGCAGCTGTTAATCGTTTTTAACCCTCAGGATATCATACTGTTCCGGCGCCTCCGAAAGCTGCAGGAATAAAACCTGCCTTGGATGAGGCGCGCTTTCCACCTCGTTTCCCTCCTCATCAAGAATACGTTCCACCCTAACGGGGATATTCCTTCCATCGGGCTTCATGATTTCTATTTCGTCCCCGGTGCAGAACTTGTTACGCTGCTCGATTCTGGCAAGTCCGTCTTCCCGGACAGCGCCGACAATACCCAGATAAATATATTCACTGACATAAGTGTTATTGTCATAAATCTGAGCCTGCTCCGAAGGTTTGCCGAAATAGAATCCGGTAGTAAACTGCCTGTAGGTACATTTGGCGATTTCGTCCCTGTACCACGGCAGGTTATTCCGGTATTCCTCCTCCGAACGCAGATAATCGTCAATGGCCTTCCGATAGGTACGGGCCACGGTTGCCACGTAGAGGGCGGTTTTCATCCTGCCCTCAATTTTAAAGCTGTCGATTCCGGCCTCCATAAGCTCCGGAATATGTTCTATCATACACAGATCCCTGGAATTAAAAATAAAAGTCCCTCTTTCATTTTCATAAACCGGCAGATATTCGCCGGGGCGGCTTTCTTCCATCACCGCATATTTCCAGCGGCAGGGATGGGTGCATTCCCCCTGGTTGGCATCTCTTCCGGTAAAATAATTGCTCAGCAGGCACCTTCCCGAATAAGAAATACACATGGCCCCGTGCACAAAACTCTCTATTTCCATTTCCTCCGGAATATTCTCACGGATTTCCCTGATTTCCTCTAGCGAAAGCTCCCTGGCGGAAACGACTCTTTTCGCCCCCTGCTCCCACCAGAAGCGGTAGGTCATATAATTGGTGTTGTTGGCCTGGGTGGAGATATGGATTTCAGCCTCCGGCCATACCTGCCTGGCAATGGAAAACATGCCCGGGTCGGAAATAATCAGCGCATCCGGGCCGATTTCCCTAAGCTCCCCAAAATAAGCGCGGGCGCCCTCCAAATCCCTGTTATGCGCCAGGATATTGGCAGTGACATATACCTTCACGCCGTTCTCATGGGCAAAACGGATTCCCTCCTGCATATCCTCTTTGGAAAAATTCTTGGCCTTTGCCCGCAGGCCAAAGGCTTCTCCTCCAATGTATACCGCATCCGCTCCGAAAATAACCGCGGTCTTAAGTACCTCAAGATTACTGGCCGGAATCAGAAGCTCCGGTTTTCTGTTTTTTTCACTCATACCGTTCTTATCCCTTTCCGTTACAGCAGTAGTCCGGATATCCAGACAGCCGCTCATGATCCGCAAAACGCCGGAAGAAGCACAATCAGCTCCCTCCAGGCGTAATTCAAAGTCCGTTATTTTTACTCTTTACACTGACGGCCACACCGTCTCCCACAGGAAGCACGGAGGTAATCAGCTCCGGATGATGCTTCAGTACATACAGGTATTCCCGCATACGGGCATGGATGGTCCTGTCCCTTCTGGTCACCGCGTACCGGGATTCCAGAATGTCCCCGTCCTGGAGCACATTATCCGATATCAGCAGCCCGCCATCCCTTAACAGGCGAAGCGTATCCGGCAGAAAATGCAGATACTGGCCTTTGGCCGCATCCATAAAAATAAAATCATAGCTTCCGCTCAACTCCCTGAGCACCTCTGCCGCATCACCTTCCAGCAGGTGAATCTGCTCTTCCTTCCCAAACCTGCGGAAATTCTCTTTTGCAATGGGAATTCTTTTTTCATATTTTTCAATGGTTGTGATCTGACAGCCCTGCGGTGCATATTCACTCATGCAAAGGGCAGAAAAACCAATAGCCGTCCCCACCTCCAGAATCCGTGCAGGCCTGTTAATGGATATCAGTGTCCTTAACAGGCTCTGGGTTTCCGTGCGGATAATCGGCACATTGGTTTCCCTTGCTTCCTTTTCCAGTTCGTTAAGATATGCCGGATTCCCCGTATCCAGGGAATTGATGAAGGCCGTCAGGCGTTCATCGGTTATCATAGGTTAACTTCCTTCCCCGTCCTGGTCCTCCTCCGAAGAGGCCGCCATAATCTGTATCATTTCATCCGGCGTCATGGAGGTGTTCAGCGTATAGGTTCCCGCTTTCAGGCCATCCTTATAGCCGGCCAGCTTCTCCTGCAGGACAAACAGGCCTGCGTCACGGACCAGCCCCGCATCCTCAAGCTTCTGCGCAATCACCTTCACATCGTCGCCGTTCTGAATCATAATTTCTATATCAGTTCCGGGGGCATCTGCCATCGGCGGTTCTCCGAAGATTCTTTCCCCGTATTCAAAGGCCATGCTTCCCAGACGGTAGATGACCATGACCACAAGTACGATTACAACGATTTTAATTACGGAATGCACCGCCATTCCCGCTGCCTCTTTTTTCTTCATCGACCGCTTTTTTCCCTTCCTACTCAAAATCCATTGCCTCCGCCAGTTTTACGTCAATTTCCTGCATCATACGGCAGAAAGCCAGTTCGGCATCCAGGAATTCCTCCACCAACGGGTCTTCCCTGAATTTCTCATATTCTCTCTCAAAAGCATCCAGCTTGTCAAGTAAATCTTCTGTCTGAACCGAATTCTGCAATTCAAAGTTACGGACGCGGTACTCGTCAATCTTTTCCCGCATATCGCCCGTATTATCCACTTTCTCGCTCTGTCTGCGGTATTCCCGGTATATGTCAGAGTCCTTTATCGCCTGGGCCAGCTGTTCCAGAGCTTTCTGTACTTCCATCCTTTTATCACTCCGTTTCACTCATCTAGACTTCCATAATGATGGGAAGTATCATAGGACGGCGTTTCGTCTTTTTCCAGATGAAATCACCGAGAGAATCCTTCACTGTGGATTTGATTTTGCCCCAGTCGCTGCAGCCGCGGCCTATGCAGTTGTCAAGGACATTCGTCATCAGGGCTCTTGCTTCTTCCATCAGCTCATCGGATTCCTTCACATATACAAAGCCTCTTGATACCAGATCCGGTCCGCTTACCAGCTGTCCTGTAGCGGAATCCAGCCCCAGTACCACTATCATGATTCCGTCCTCCGCCAGATGCTGGCGGTCCCTGAGCACCACATTGCCCACATCACCGACGCCAAGGCCGTCAACCAGAATGGAGCCAACCTGTACCTTGCCGGTCACCTGGGCCTTTTCCTCATCCATTTCCAGAACATCTCCGGAATTTATCATAAAAATATTTTCCTTGGGTATTCCCAGATCCGCCGCCAGCCTTGACTGCGCCTTACGGTGCTTGAATTCACCGTGGACAGGGATGGCATATTTAGGCTGTACCAGTGTATAAATCAGCTTGATCTCTTCCTGGCAGGCATGTCCGGATACATGGACATCCTGGAAAATTACCTCCGCACCCTTTATGGAAAGCTCATTGATAACCTTGGTAACCGCCTTCTCGTTGCCGGGGATCGGATGGGAAGAGAAAATAATAACATCATTGGGAGTAATGGAAATCTTCCTGTGCGCGCTTCCCGCCATACGGCTCAAAGCCGCCATGCTCTCTCCCTGGCTCCCCGTTGTAATGATAACGGTGCGTTCATCCGGATAATTCTTCAGCTGTTCAATATTAATCAGCGTATTTTCAGGAATATTCAGGCAGCCCAGGTTCATGGCAGTATCAATGATATTTACCATGCTCCGGCCTTCCACAACAACCTTACGGTTGTATTTATACGCAGAGTTAATAATCTGCTGCACCCTGTCCACATTGGAAGCAAAGGTGGCAATCAGGATTCTCTGATTGGGATGCTCATGGAAAATGGTGTCAAAAATGCGGCTCAAAGTCCTCTCGGACGGTGTAAAGCCGGGTCTTTCGGCGTTAGTGCTGTCGCACAGCAGAGCCAGTACGCCTTTTTTCCCGATTTCTGCAAAACGCTGCAGATCTATGGCATCACCGAATACCGGTGTATAATCCACTTTAAAGTCCCCTGTATGAACAACGGTGCCCGCCGGGGAGTAAATAGCGAGAGCTGCCGCATCCACAATACTGTGGTTTGTCTTAATGAATTCAATCCTGAACTGGCCCAGATTAATGGACTGGCCGAATTTGATAACCTTCCTCTTGGTATGATTCAGAAGGTTGTGCTCCTTGAGCTTGTTTTCGATAATTCCCATCGTCAGACGGGTGGCATAAACGGGGATATTCAGCTGCTTTAATACATAGGGGAGCGCTCCGATATGGTCTTCATGTCCGTGGGTGATCACGAAGCCCTTTACCTTGTCCACATTTTCCTTCAGGTACGTGATATCCGGGATCACCATATCGATTCCCAGCATATCGTCGTCGGGGAACGAAAGACCGCAGTCCACCACAACAATACTGTCCTCGTACTCGAAGGCAGTAATGTTCAGTCCAATCTGCTCCAGCCCGCCCAAAGGTATTACTTTCAGCTTGGAGCCGCCATTATTCACTTGTTTTGTTTTTTTCAATCAAATTACCTCCACATTCCTTACAGTACCCGTAGAGCTTCACCTCATGATCGGTAACCTTAAAGCCTGTCGTCCGCGCAATTTCTGCTTCCAGTTCGTCCAGCAGATCATCCTCCACGCTCATGACCCTGCCGCACGAAAGACAAATCAGGTGATGATGGTGATGGCTGTTTTTTTTCGTCCCCATATCGCCAATTTCATACCTTACAAATCCATCATCCAGGTTAATCCGGTCTATCAGATGCAATTCCATAAATAACTGTATTGTTCTATAAACAGTAGCCAGCCCTATTTCGGGACTGTCTGTTTTAACTAAATCATATATTTCCTCTGCAGTCAGGTGGGAATCCGGCTTCGATGCCAGCGCGTTCAGCACAACAAGACGCTGACGGGTTACCTTCAGTCCTTTTTCCTTCAGTATTCCTTTAATCTTTTCTTCATCAAGGGCCATGTCCACTACCTCCTACCGAAAAATTGCTGACCGGCAGGAAAGCTTATCCAACGTAACATTTCCTGACTGCTAATTTTCCCGGATTATTTTTCCAGGTCGATATCCTCCAGCATATCGGAAAAAATCTCGGCCACCGCATCCAGCTCGCGTTCATCCTCCACGATTTCATAGATGGCCTCTTTATCTTCAGGTGCTGAGATATCCTTCAGGATCAGGGCTTCCCCCTCTTCCTCCTCCGAATCCATGGAATCGGTTACCAGGATATAATCACAGCCTCCCAGTCTTGTCTGTTCCAATACGTAAAATTCAACTTTTTCGCCGCCGTCGGGGCAAAATTCAATCTTTTCCAAAATAACTTTCCTGCTTTCTTCTCTCTTACAGCCCAGTTTCCATCCGGACTTCTGTTTCTCCGGCATCCTCATCCGGCTCAGGCTTTTCCTGCTCCAGAACGCCATCCTGTCTGTTCTTCCTGTAATCCAGATAGCCCTGCAGTATCAGGACCGCAGCGATCCTGTCCACATGCTCTTTCCTGTCTTCCCTGCGGATTCCCGCTTCTATCATGGTGCGGTCCGCAGCCACCGTGGTAAGCCGCTCATCCCAGAAGGTAATGGGCAGCGCAGTACGCCGCATCAGCTTTTCCGCAAATTCCTTGGTCAGGGCGACACGGTCTCCCTCCGAATCATTCATATGCTTCGGATATCCCAGCACAATTTCCTCCACCTCATACTCCAGAATCAATTCCTCAATCCTGGCAAGCGTCTGGCGGGGTTTGTTTTCTTCTTTTCTACGGATAATTTCAATTCCCTGGGCAGTAATCAATAAAGGGTCACTGATGGCGACACCCACCGTCTTTGACCCGAAGTCCAGTCCCATAATTCGCATATTTACCATCCTTTTACGGGGTCCACCCGTTCCCGGCCGCAGCCCCCTGCCGTCCCGTCAGGCCGCGCTTACCGCTTGTCCCAGTTATTGTTCTTAATATACTCCTTGAGCATCTCTTCCACCAGCTCGTCGCGCTCCGCACGCATAATCATGCCTCTTGCGTTCTTATGGCTGGTAATATAAGTCGGATCTCCGGACATAATATATCCCACTATCTGGTCAACCGGGTTATAACCTTTTTCCGTCAGTGCTTCATAAACCGCAGCGAGGATAACCTTTACCCCGTTCTCCGGCTCTTTTTCCACCTTAAAATACTGCGTGCTGCCAAAATCCTGGTCCTGCATTTTATACTCCATTCCGTCTTCCGCCTGCCGTTTTCATATAAAACAGGGGGCGGCATTCCTGTCAAGATACCTGTTCCATTCTATCTTACTCTACTTTCCGGAAAATTTCAACGTAATTTAATGTGTGCAATAACGAATCCGTTTTTTTGTAATAATGCCTTTTTTATCTTCGGTCCGTTTTTTCCACATCCATACACAAAGGCACTCGCAGGGAAATCCTCTGTACAGGCCAGACGGAGAAACCCTGGGATCTAGTTTTCCAGCAGAAGGATATCCTCTCCAAGCAGCCTTACTGCCCTGCCGGATATTAACTGGTTTCCCCCCGCCTTTTCTGCCAAAACCGCCGCCTTCACATACGTTTCGGTATGGCCGACACGATACTCTTTTCCGTCAATTTCCCTGGCTTCTTCCGTGAGAATCGTAATTTCATTCCCTATGTAGCCCTGTCTGTATGCCGCTGACTGCTGCCGCTCCAGCTCCAGCAGCCCGGCGCTGCGCTGCGCCTTCACCTGCTCCGGCACCTGATTATCCATGGCGGCAGCCACGGTTCCCCGACGCCTGGAATACTTAAACACATGCATTTCGAAGAAATTCACCTTCTCCAGGAAACGCTTTGTCACCGCAAATTCTTCCTCCGTTTCCCCGGGGAATCCCACAATCACATCTGTCGTAACCGCGGGATTGGCAAAAACACGCCTGAGAAGCGCCACCTTGTCATAGTATTCCTCCGTCGTATAATGTCTATTCATTCTTTTTAAGGTTTCATCACAGCCGCTTTGCAGGGAAAGATGAAAATGAGGGCACACCTTGGGAAGCGCAGCCAGGCCGCCGGCAAACTCCTCCGTAATAATCCTCGGCTCCAGTGATCCCAGCCGGATTCTTTCAATCCCGTCAACAGCTGCAATATCCCGGATCAGATTCAGCAGATACGCCCTTTCCATGGCTGTTCCCCGCAAATCCTTCCCGTTTTCCAGATAATCCCCATCTGTTTTATCAATGAAATCCATCCCGTAGGAGCTCAGATGAATCCCTGTCAGGACTACCTCTTTAACACCGCTTTCCGCCAGCCCCCTGATTTCCCGCAGCACATCCTCCTGACGCCTGCTGCGCACCCGGCCCCTGGCATACGGTATAATACAATAGGAACAAAACTGATTACAGCCGTCCTGGATTTTGATATAAGCCCTCGTATGGGCAGACAGCGCCGTCTCTCCGCCGACACCAAAAGTCCCTCCGCCAACGCCTGCCGGATCCCCATCTTCAGGGCCGCGCCCCACGTTAGAACCGGCTTCTCCACCGATCCCCTCCTCATCCTGAGGCCGAAGCAGCGTCGGGCGAAGAA